>SAMEA104315437__coassemble_750_pt1 | contig 13633 bp, 11 predicted proteins | sample SAMEA104315437__metabat2_high_PE_043 | metagenome-assembled genome bin SAMEA104315437 (sample SAMEA104315437) | gut metagenome | biome: Monkey gut; feature: monkey-associated habitat; material: faeces | place: China | collected 2013 | reverse complement strand
ATGCACGGTTCTTGAAGGGGAAAGCGGGGGTAACCCCGCAGACCTACTTAGAATATTAAATATAAAGATATTATGGCTATAAAGAAAAAAGGAAATATTGATTTTTTGAAAGATGTAACTACGGCAGAGTTATCTTCAAAAGAAGAGAATCCTACCAATGAAGAACAAACTTCTGATTCCGTTCAAAACACAGAGTCTGTCAATAAAAAAGTAACGAAGAAAAAGAGTTTGGATAATTGGGGGAGACCTCGCAAGTTGCTCATTGATGGAGTGAAGGAAACTTCGGTTACCGTTCAGCTTCCTAACACCCTTATTAAGGCTTTGAGGAAAGAAGCTAAGAAGCAAGGGAAGAGTATGAAAGAGTTGATAGGTACTGCTTTACTCTCTGTATACGCAGACCTTCTAAAGTAAAACGTTAAAGATATATAGCATATGGCGATAAAAATAGCAATAACTAATCATAAGGGCGGTGTTGGCAAGACAATGACCACGTTCAACCTAGGTGCGGCTTTGGCAAGACTTGGCAAAAAGGTGTTGCTGATAGATAGCGATGCGCAAAGCAACTTGACGATGCAGTCTGGAGCGGAAGTTGAATGCGTAAGTAGCTTATCCACCTATTTGAATGATGATGATGTGAAGTTTACTCCTGTAGTTGTGTCGGACAACCTGTGGCTCGTTCCTGGATCTACAAGTTTGGATGAAGATGCTCACAACATAGAACTTAGCATCGAGGAGAATGTAAAAGAGGCAACACATTATCTTTCTGATTTTCTTTTGAGAATAGAGAAGGACTTTGATTATATACTCATAGACTCTGCGCCAGGTTCGGGTGCTATTTTGGTTAATGTTATCGTGGCCGCAGACAAACTCATTGTTCCTATAGCAGATAAGTTTAGCATAACTGGTGCTAAGAAACTGACACAAATTATAAAAGCAAATCACAAGAGCATAGAAGGAAAATATTTGCTTACAAAGCAAACAAAGTTTGGAGTATCTAAGCAGATTAAGGAGATGCTGACGGCACAATCCCCAAATGCTTTATTCCACACAACAATAAGGCAGTGTGAGGACTTGAATAAGTCTGCAGCTTTGTCAAAATGCATATTTGAGTTTTCTGCAAAAAGCTATGGCGCAGAGGACTATATGGATTTGGCAAAAGAGCTTTTAGGAGGCAAGAAAGATTCTGAAATGCCTTTTTGATAAATGAAAATAAAATAATTTAATAAATAATATAATTACGAATTAATAAATATAAAATATATACAATATTAAGTATAAATATTCTTACTTAATAAATAAGAATATAAATATTTTTAAGTGGTGAAATTACATAATAACAATTTGTAGAGCGTAAGATGTAATAAGCTATAAATATTAATTTAATATGATGACAATAGAAAAAATACAAGAACTCATCAAAGTTGATGAAACTCGTATAGTGGAATTGAAGAAAACGACGGGGGAGATAAAGGATGGGATGCGTTCTTTGTGTGCCATGCTGAATAGTAGTGGTGGTTACGTCATCTTTGGTGTTGCTCCAAAAACATTAAAAATCATAGGACAAATGGTATCTGACAATACTCGACAAGAAATTGCCAGAGAAATCAGAAAACTTGAGCCATATGTAAATATGTCTGTTGAGTATGTAGATGTCCCAGGTACTGAAGACTTTCAAGTGGTTGTACTTCATGCAGACAAGAGTTTGTTCAGCGAAGCACCATATATTTATGATGGCAGAGCATATTATAAGTTGGAAAGCACAACCATGCAGATGTCACAGCAAATGTATGAAAGTATGTTGCGTAGTAGGGATGAAGAGAAGTTTCGTTGGGATTCTATGCTCGCTGCAAATATGACTATTGCGGATCTTGATGAGAAACGGATAAGGACTGCTATTGCTATGGGCGTAAAAGGCGGAAGATTGAGCCCTGACGCAGAGGTTGAACCAATTCCAGACATCTTGGCAAAGTTGAAATTACTAGATGATGGTCGGTTAACAAATGCAGCAGTTATGCTTTTTGCAAAGAATGTCGATGATTTTCCTGAATTGGAGTTAAAGATGGGCTACTTCAAAGGCAAGGATAAGATGATTTTTATAGACAACAAGATGGAAACCGGGAATTTCTTCGAGCTTCTTGATGCTGGTGTATCATTTTGTTTCCGTAATCTCAGGCTTAGTGGAGAGGTAAAAGGATTGCTTAGAGAAGAAAAATTGGAGATTCCTATAGAAGCCTTGCGAGAAGCCTTAACGAACGCACTATGCCATCGTCAATATGAGCGTACAAACGGAAGTGTGAGCCTTGCCATATATGATGATCGGGTAGAGATAATCAATCCTGGTAAGTTTCCTCCACAAATAACGGCGGACTCCATCAAAAAGCGACATGAGTCATATCCGCATAACAAGAAGATAGCACAAGTGCTATATTTGACAAAGAATCTTGAAAAATGGGGTACAGGAGCAAATCGCATGATAGAGTTATGCAATGAACAGCATCTGCCAGAACCCGAATGGCAAAGTGATAATGGAACAGTCTGTGTAACCTTCAGAAGGCCGACGGTTTTAAGCAATGAAAATTCAGAGGCAGACCATAGTATTGATGCAAAACTCGAGAACTTAACCGGTCAAGTTAAAAGACTGATAATCAGTTTAGGTGAAAGCAAAATGACGAAAAAACAGGTTATGCAACAGGTTAAGTTATCAAGTAGTAGCAACGTGGTAGGCAGATACATAAAACCAGCTATCGAGCAAGGGTATGTGACTATGCTTTATCCGGAGAATCCACGACATCCAAAACAAAAGTATATGCTTACTGAAAAAGGAATAATTGTATTGAAATCTCTAAAAGAGAAAAAATAATTTATAGAGGGTGTGGCACAAATCTATGATGCCCCCTCTATGAACTATTTTAGTCCTTGTGCGTTTTTATAGCTTTCCATATCCGCTTCGTTGTCAAATACTTGCCCATTGCAGCTGTATTTCCTGTTAAATAAACTAACTCGCCTAATGTCACAATATCCAGAAGTTGACACGATGCCATGGGATTTCCTAAGCATTGGCAAGATGAGCTATTGTGGAAATAGGTATTAGGTATTCGGACAAAATTATCCGAATACCTGCTGCCATAAAGTTTTGTTGCTAATGATGATTCTTACATCTGCTTTCATATACTTTTGTAATACAGACTTTCCGCTATTCCCTTGTGTATTAATCGTAGCTGTTGCCACAAAATAGTTGCCATCTTCCTTATGTACAAGCTTGGCACTATGACTTGTCACATCAAATTGATAAGAAATATTATCGTAGCCTTCAAAAGAAACATGGGCTGTTCTTGGCTCATTGAAGAGATACAGATACTTGTATGGCACAAACACCTGTACCGTTCTATGATTAACAACCTCACCTTTAGCCTCTATGGATATAGGATAAGGTGTTTCGTAGAATGCGACTGCGAGGGCAAGGACTATAACAGTAATGATTACAGTTCCCAAGCTGACGAGACGAGGAGGAACTTTGCCTATCACATTCCTCACCTTCTCGCTTCTCAGCTCAATTTTGTCTAGTTTTTCCATTTTGCTTTTATTTTATCAGATTTCGCTTTTGCGCTTGTTCTATGATATATGATTGTAATGAATATTGCACATTATCAAATACACATGGAATGTCTTTTCCCGCTTTTCTCGCCTCATAATTTCTAATAATGCAAGGTCCCATACATATTGGTAAAGCTTTGCAGTTTAAGCAACGCTCATTGTCAAAAGTCGCATGCGCAAACAATTCACAAAGCAGTTGGCTATTCCATTTTATGGTACCATCTTCTTTTAGTGTTCCAATAACCTTGTCGTTGCCATAGTCTTGAGCTGTGCATTTGAATATACGACCATCATAATTAATAGCATATTGGTGCAGTTTATCTGCATAACAACGAATAAAATGATGAGGCTTATAAGCCCAATATCCCGAATCCAAACCGCTTTTATAAAAGATTCTCTTTACTTTTGCCAATTGCTGAATTTCTTTCTCGCTGCAATTTATTTGCCATACCTTTTGGAAATCTACACGGATATGCTTTTTTGCATCTTCTGACAAAAGAGGTATAATATCTGTAATTCCAAACAATGTCTTTTTGTCATAATTGATTCTCAAAGTGATATGGGAATTTGGTATGATCTTTGACAACAGATTCAAATTCTTCATCACAGTCTCAAAAGTTCCTTTGTTTGTATTGAATTTTTTAATGGTATCATGATGTTTTGCATTACCATCCAAAGGTATTTGGAAACTTGTAAAATTCAATTCACGCATTTCTAACATCATCTCTTCGCTTAATAATGTTGCATTTGTTGTAACATGCTGTGTTAATATCACTCCATGTTTAGTGGCAATGTCCTTTGCATAAGAGGCTATCGGCTTTATAACTTCTTTGTAATACAACAAAGGCTCTCCACCAAACCAATCAAGATGTAATGCAGGAATACGATTTTTACAGACTAGATGTTCTATATGCTTTTCTATAGAATTTACTATACTCTGGGACATTCTTCCATGATGTATTGCTTGCGCATATTCTGTCGAGCAATACCAACATTTCAAATTGCAATCTAAGGTTGGATTTATTGTAAGATGATACGAGTGATTTTCATATACACAAAGCTTATTGTTGAATTTCACAAGTTCTTTTTCATTGTAATCTTCAATTATGAATCCTGCTTTTTTCATTTCAGAATATACTACTGGATATTCTGTTTGAAAATCCACCAAATTGTCCAGTAAAGTTTCTATAACAACATACTCTTCATTAGTGAAAGCTATTAAAGAGTCTGACTTTGTGTTGTAGAAAAGCGTATAACCTTCATGAGGCACTATTATGTTGTAAAAACTAACTTTGTCCATATTGCAAATATAAAAAGTAGGCTATGTGCTCACACATAACCTACATTGTTTAAAACTAAGCTTGACAAGTGTCGCAAGCATTCTGGGATAGACATCCACAGCCAGCCAAACACTCATCTATTGGCTGTTGGAATTTGTCGTTTTGATTGATTCCGCCAAGAATGTCGGAAAGTGCGCCATTACTTAGACGAGAAAGTATGGCTTGTTCATCTAACTTTTTTACCTGTTTCATATTTTTTTGATTTATAATTATTCAACTCTTAACAAAGAGCTGTTTATGCTCTTATTGATGTCTTTTTCTACTTTCTTCGCCTTTCGTCCAAAGTCCAGGGAGTAGGCTACTTTGACATTGGCATATTGCGAAGTCATTTGACCTTTATATCTCTTGTCATAGTTGTAGATAGGCAAGTCTAACCAATATCGCATTTCTTGTTTTTTGAAAGGTGATACCACTTGCAGTTCTGCATATAGATTTCCCTTGCTGTAAGAACATGAAATGCCATAGTCTATAGGCTTTTTGCTTATCACCATAGAGGCTTCATCCAAAGACTTCTTGCCAAAATGCAGGTATGGCTTGAAGGCAAAATCACCAACAAACATATTCATACCAAGATTTCCCGTCAAGTTGTTGTTAAACTTTGTCCAGGTGTTCTTTACATTCGCATGGTTGTATCGGATGTCACCCGAAAGGTTGGCAAACTTACATAGTCTGTACTGCAAGGCTAAAATGGCAGAATAAAATTGTGAGTTACCGCCATTCGAATAGCTCTTCACAATTTTTTGGCTTGTTTCATCTATGCAATAGTCATCTGTTACAGGATGATGGTTGTATCGCAATTGCCCAATGGCAGAAATGCTCAATCGGTTGAAACGCCCCATATAATATAAATAGGTGTTGATGTCATGCGATTTCTTCAGATCGGGTGTTCCTTTTTCCACCATGTGAGAATTCACTTGAATCATGGCGCGATTGATGATATCCATTCCATGATTGGAGTTCATGAAATTGAATGACCACAGAAGCATACCATTTTTCAGTTGATATTGCACATTAGTATTGATGCGTGGAGATAATTGGCTAAAGCTGTTATTCCCATGCAGATGATATTGTAACCAATCCAAACCAATGCGGGTTTTCAAACTCAGCCTCTTGCTCGCCTTGAAGTTGTAGGAGAAGAATGCCAATGTCTCGCCTTTCCATAGGTGTTGCCACAAGTCGCAATTGCCAGAATAATCAGCATCCCAGATGTCATGATAGTGATATGCTTCGATGGTCATGGAATGCTTTTTCGCAAAATAGTTGTAGATGGCAGATAACTGGAACGATATAGCCTTCTCGTCCTCATCCGTTCTTGCCTCATAAGGAGATTCTTGGTAGAGACGATTGTAGGAGTTGGCGGAATATTTTCCATGAACACCTAATGTGAGTGATTGGTTGTTGCCCAAAGGTAAGTTTGCGTTCAAATCAATCTTGGGTGACAAGCTCTTCTTCTGCATGTTTGAGAAGAAATCTGTCAAATTGTTCTCTTGGGCATAACCTGTAGAGATGTTTCTTGGCGTGGCAATATTCACAAGCGTAAACTTGCCGACCCAATATCTCTGTCCCTTTTGGTTTTGATAGCGGAACTGCATGTATTCCTGATGGTTTCGAGAAGAAATCTTGTCATAAGTGATGCGGTCTATTTCCGATTGAGGAAAGAGATATTGTTCATGATTCCAAGTCTCAGTGTTATTGACATGCTCATAGTTCTCGCCAGCAAACAGTGTGTAAGTGCTCCTGCCTTTCACATAGTTTGCTGCGACATTGTAATCACCATGGGCATAGCCAAGTGTTTGCTGACCATCCACCTGAACATATCCACCATACCGATATTGCTTGGAAACAAAGTTGATGGCAAGTTTGTCCTTGGCATATTTTCCCGAAGGAGAATCATAATACTCTATTTTTTCGATGTCACGAGGTCTGAGCATTTGGATTTCCTTGATGTCGCATTCTTGACCGTTCAGGTACAAGGTGGCATGAAGTCCCATCACATCCACCTGCTTTGACTTTGAGTCTATCATCAGTCCAGGAATATTCAGATTCTCCAATACCCCGAAACCACTTACAGCATGTTTCCGCTGTTGACTATTGGGATAAATCACAAGGTGGTCGCCTATGCGACTGATATTTGAGGCAGACACGACAACATCTTGTAATACTTTAGAAGAGACTATAGTATCCTTTCCGATATTCTGAGCGAATATTGGAGAAAAAATCATAAGTAATCCACAAGATAAAACTATAGTCTTCATACGCAATATGTTTTTATATTCACTTTTTCTGTGGCAAAAATACCTATTTTTCTTCAAGACATCAGCATTTGTGTCGTTAAATAAGTATAATTGCATCAATTTCCCAATTCCAATTGGTTCTTTACCAGATTATAGTATGCTCCTCGCTTGGCGGTCAAAGACTCATGGTTGCCTATCTCAACCACTTTTCCATGATCGATGACCACGATTTGGTCGGCATTCTTCACCGTACTTAGGCGATGAGCCACTATCACAACCGTCTTTCCTTTGTAGAACTTATCCAAGTTCTCTACGATGCTTCTCTCATTGTTGGCATCGAGCGAGTTGGTTGCCTCGTCAAGGAAGATGTAGTCAGGATTCTTATAGACAGCTCTTGCTATAAGAATGCGCTGCTTCTGCCCTTGGCTCAGTCCTACGCCATCACGTCCTATCTTGGTGTTAAACTTCAGAGGCAAAGCCATTACGTAATCCTTGATGCAAGCTATCTCTGCAGCTTTCAGCAGGCGTTCCTTGTCTATATCGCCATCATCAACGGCAATGTTTCTTGCTATGCTTTCCGAAAAAATGATACCATCCTGCATGACAACACCACATTGCCTGCGCCACCACTTTTTGTTGAGCGTGTTAATATCAGTATTACCGATGTTGATTTGTCCCTCCAATACTGGGTAATAGCCAAGCATCAGACGAATGAGGGTTGTCTTTCCGCTGCCAGATGCACCAACGATTGCCGTCACCTTGCCTTGCGGTATGTGGATGTTCACATCATCTATGGTCTTGTACAAAGCATGTGGGTCATACTTGAACATGATGTTCTTGATGTCAATGCCCTCGTCATTATTCTCTATTGAAGTTTGCAAGCCTTCCTTTCCATTTTCATCATCCATCTGATGAATCTCATTGATGCGCTCCAAGCTAATCTTCACATCTTGCAGAGAATAGAAAAAGTTCATCAACTGCTCCACAGGCGAATTGAGCTGACCGATGATGTATTGCACGGCAAGCATCATACCGAGTGTCATCTGTCCATGAATCACAGCGGTTGCAGCCACTACCGTGATGATGATATTCTTCACCTCATTGATGAAGATGCTTCCTGCCTCCTGTGTCTGTTGGAGTTTAAGCGATTTCATCTGCACCCCGAACAGGTCAGCCTGAGTATCTTCCCATTCCCATCTTCTGCGTTGCTCACAATCCTGCAACTTGATTTCCTGCATGGAAGTGATAAACTCATAAGTCTTATTGTTGTTGATGGCTTGCTGCTCAAACAATTCATAGTCGAGCACCTTTCTCCGTTTCAAAAACAAGGTCATCCAAGCACCATAGAGCACACTTCCCAACAAGAAGATGGCGAACACCAATTTACTATAGAAGAACAACACCACCGAGAACACCACGAAGGTGAGCATGGCAAAGGTGATATTGAGTGTCTGCTGTGTGAGAAAGTTATTTACACGGCTATGGTCGCTCATTCTCTGCATCAAGTCTCCCATTAGTTTCGTGTCAAAAAAAGACATAGGCAACTTCAGAAGCTTGATGAAGAAGTCGCTCACCAATGAGATGTTGATACGTAGGGATATATGCAGCAATAGCCATCTGCGGATAAAATCAATAGCCGTACGACTGATAGTCAGCATCAATTGTCCCAAAAGAATAAGCCAGACAAATCCGATATTTTGGTTCTTTATTCCTATATCTACGATGGATTGGGTAAGAAATGGCAGGGCAAGTTGCAACAGACTTCCGACTACCAAACCCAAGATGATTTGTCCAAAATACTTATGGAATTTCTTCACATAACTGAAAAGAAAGCGGAAAGACCTCTTCTCTTTGAAATTTTCTTCATTTTGTATTTTAAAAGTAAAGAAAACTGGGGTGGTTTCTAAGAACATAGCTATGCCCTTGTCTTCTCCTTTTGAATTTGTGCTGATCCAATGTTGCTTGAACTCGTTTAAAGTATAAACAATCAATCCCTTCCCTGGGTCTGCAACATAGAACTTCTTTCCTTTCTTAATCTTATATAAGACTACAAAATGATTTTGATTCCAATGGAGAATACATGGAAGGGGAGCAGTTGTTAACCTATCTGTTGTAGTTTTAGCACATAGCGTATGTAATCCCAAAATGTTTGCAACTTCGTTTATACTAAGCAAAGAAACGCCCTCGGTCGTAGCAAAACATAATTTCGACAGAGAATAAGAAGAATATTCTCTGCCGAAATATTTACATACCATCTGTAAGCAAGCAATTCCGCATTGCATGCAATCATGTTGGATAACTATAGGAAAATTTCTCATAATCTATCTTTTTCAGAAGAACCCGCTCCTGTTCCCAAATATCTTTTATGTGTTCTGTTAAAATTATAACTTAACGACAGTAAGACATTCCTATAATTAGGAATTGTTTTCTGCCTTATATCATAGCTGACGGTATGCATATCATTGATACTCTTTGATGATTTAAAGACATCTTCCAATTGTAATTTGACTTGAAGTTTATTATTAAAAAAGGACTGGGCAACAAAAGCATCAAACTTTTGATAGCTTTTAGCTAAGGTATATCCGTCTGCCCCAGATGTTCTGAAAACATAGTTTGCTCCAAGCATTGTTTTTTTGAAGACAAACTTGTTGTTGAATACTATTTGCGCCAAAGGCTTATTAAAATTGTATCTTAATCCCTTGTTGTTTATATATTGTTTTTGAACATCCAACTCGAAAAGTGGATGCCAAAATGCAATTGAAGGCTCTGCTGACAACGTGAAATACAACATTTTCAAGGTTGGAACATTGATATTTGTCAACAAAACAATATCACCATTAGGATTGTATAATTGTCCCCATTTTGTTATTGCATCTTTATCTCTTTCATACGAAAGAGAAAATGACAAGTCTTTGTATGAGCCAGACAACTCTATCGTATGTTCCAATGTCATATTTAAATTAGGATTTCCTCCTTCATAAAAATATCTACTATTATATGCAACGACACTAGACAAATCCCCATAGGAAGGTTTGTCTGAGGTTACTTCATAAGACAATCCTAAGTTGAAATTTTCTCCATTATAAGAGAAATCTACATTTGGGTACAATCTGTTATATATGCGACTCACATCAAGTTGCTTTATTCCATCTTCGTATTTAGAGTTTTCACTATGCTCATATCTAACCCCGACTGTAAGTTCAAAAGCGTTAAAAGAATAATCAGCAGAAAATAAGCCTGCTACGTCGTTTTCTTTGATTTGGTTATCTTTAGACTCTATGACACCCTCTTTATTGTCATAATTTTGATGATACTTACTGAGATTATATTCCGCTCCAAAATCTATTGATAAATTCTTCGAAAGATTTGTACTAGCAATTAACTTAGAGGCAAACAACTTACTATTTGACCTTTTTTGTGAGTTTATATAATTTGCACCATTAGAACCATTTTCTTCTGTTACAGTTTGAAGCTTTTGCTTGCTCTGATAATACGTCCCATCAAATGTAATTTTAAAATTATGGATTTTACCATTGTAATAGGCATCAATTTCATGTGCGGGACCATTGCTAGGCACTGCATTCATTCTATAATTGATATTGTCTTGAAGTTTTGAGTCTACAAACAAACTATCAGAATAAGCAGAACGCATGTATTGGGATTGCAAACTTTTGGAAATTCGATAAGATACTCCAATAGAATTACTATCGTTTAGCAAATAATCTGCTCCAATAATCCCAAGTATATTCTTGGTCCTCATAGCCTGATGCATGTCTGACATTTTTTCATTTATCTCATGGCTATATCCATGAACTGTTTGCTCTATCTCTTGTTTGTGGCTGTCATAGTTATTGGAATGTCCCAAAGAACTAAACAAATCAAACCTTGATGAACGCCAATTAAGATTTATATTAGAGTTATAGTTAGCTTTGTCCTTTTGACCGTATGCACCATCAACACTTCCGCTAAGCCCTTCTCCCTGCGTTTTTTTTGTTTTGATTATTATCACAGACTTCACTTCAGAGTCATATTTTACACCTGGGTTTGTTAGAAGCGTAACTTTGTCTATATCACTAGGCTTTAGATGAGCCAGCTCCGACTTATCTCTCAACTTTCTGTTGTTTATGTAAATTTCAGGCGTTCCTTTCCCAAATACAAAAAAGTTTCCATTATTTCCGCTTACATGAGGCAATGAGGAAAGAATGTCGTTAGCACTAAAAAGTTTCTCCAAAATGGAGTTTTTGACAACTACAGAATATCCACCTTGGACACGAGTGTATTTTGGCAGATGTCCTTTTACTATTACATCTTTGAGCATTACATTATCTTGTTGTAATGTTACGCTGTAAAACTTTTCATTGGAGACTGCTACAGTTTGGGTTCTATAGCCCACACATGAAACCTTAAAGAAACATGCTTTGCCTTCAGAATAGTTCATAGCAAAAGCACCGCAAGAATCAGTAACAACTCCTGCCAAAAATGTAGAGTCCTTGGCATATAATGCAACATTGGCAAATTCAATTGCATTAAACTTGCTATCCACAACTTTTCCTGTCAAATTTTGACACCAAGAAAATTGTGATATAAACATCATTATTAATAATACAACCTGTCTCATCGTATAGTTTTTTAATAAATTTCAAATTGTAAGTTAGAGTCGACAGACTTGTCGCTGTGCTTAATGTCATCCAAGAATGCCTTTTTCAAAGCATCAAAGTCTTTTAAAGGATGGCAATAGTTAATCTTTCCATGAGCATACTTATCTCTTAGATACTGCTTTCCACATCCCCCATAGCAGAGAGGGAAACAATGGCAATCCTTGCATTCTTGACGTTTAAACTGTGAACTGTTGTTTATGTACTCCAACAGCAAAGGTTCATTGTCTATTGTGTCAGAATTTATGTTGCCTATAACTTTCTCAGGCTGATTAGCATCTTCAGGACATTTGTAAATTTCTCCACTTGGTCCTATCGTATAAGTATAAAGGTTGCAAATAGAGCAAGTATGCTTATGCATCTTTGGAAAAAATACGACTTCACAACCATTTTTCTTATAATACTCAAATAAATCAAAAAGTTCTTCACTGCTGAAACATTTCTGAATGAGTTTTTCTCCCAAGTTGTCGTATACTTTTATTACGGCAGGATACACATAAATGTTATTATTAAAGTCACAATCATTATGAAGGAAATGGTAAATATTAACAAATTCCTTGTAGTTCTTTTTATCAATGTTTACTCTTACATAAATGTGACATTTAGGTAGCTGTTTACTTAACAGTTTTATGTTACTAATAATTTGGTCATATGTTCCTCCTAAATTTTCTTTTAGATGTCTTTTTTTGTCATGAGTTACTTTCTCCCCATCTAACGTTATCTGGATTTTATCCATATTGGTTGACTTGAAAAAGTCCAAGACATTGTCATTGACCAAATATCCATTTGTTATAATACTATTGCTTATTAGTTCCAAAGATGTCTCTTTCGTGATACCTTCGTAAATTTCTTTCATTAAGTCAAAACGCAACAAAGGCTCGCCACCATACCAATGCAAAGAAAGTTTCTTTGCAGAAGAATTATTTAAAAATCCTATAATGTTTTGGATAGTTTTTCTATCCATAGAGACGTTTCCCTTTTTCCCCTCAAAGCAATATGGGCAACTAAAATTACAGCCAATTGTTGGCATTAGGAACAATGTCATATTGTTTGAGTCATAATTAAGACGATTTGTTTCGATTTCCATTTTATTGAAGAAATCATATTGTCTTTCTTCATCGATAATAAATTTTTTCTTCTCTAAGATTTTCAACAAATTGGAATCTATACTTTCAAAATTACCGTCTTTTAGGGCTTGGTAGAGGTTGAATCAGGTACCTCAACGTAGCAAACCTCAATTTTTACGGTCAGTTTGCGCTTACCACCAACAAGTCCCTCCAAATCATTCTCAGCCAAGCGCTCATCACTATCGAGCAACATAAAATCTTTTTCCATTGTCTGTTTCCTTTCTTTAAAAATTCAACTAATGTTTTAAATCTTGGAATCTAACGTTTCTTGGATAGTATACACCTTTTTACCCAGACGGGGCTGTTTTGACCTTGCGCAAGGTACTAGGAATAGTTGCATCAAAATGAAAGTAAACTGCAATTATTTGCTTCGTTTTGTATTCCGAATGCAAAAGTATAAAGACTTTTTGAAACGAAGTAATTTTTCGAAAATATTTAAACTACATTAAACTATATTGCATGTAGTTATACTTGCCTTGCATAACGGCATTGGTAACAACTTTGCCAGACTTGCTTGCACTTTGGGGCATTTGAATAGCCCGACTTTGGAGGGCTACCACCCCGATTAGGGCAAGGTCTTTCGGGAGTAACCCGAAAGGTTTTGAGTTACTCAAAACATACCTTGCTCCCTCTCAGAACACGTTAGTTGGAACTACAGCCTTTCAGCTATCCACGTCCAAGGT
>SAMEA104315437__coassemble_748_pt1 | contig 13686 bp, 16 predicted proteins | sample SAMEA104315437__metabat2_high_PE_043 | metagenome-assembled genome bin SAMEA104315437 (sample SAMEA104315437) | gut metagenome | biome: Monkey gut; feature: monkey-associated habitat; material: faeces | place: China | collected 2013 | reverse complement strand
CAAAGGTACAAACTTTTGGGAATGCTGGCAAGGTATAAATGCGGAGGCGCTTACAGATAACCCCCATTTTTAGGGTTATCTATCACGCTGCTTAAAAATTATAAGTATTTGCTTATTAGTATATTATGTAATTTTAGAAGCTAAAAAGTGATAGCAGTGATAGCAATTTCCGCAAACTTTTCTTTTTCTATTAGAAAATCCCATCTCAGATTTCCTCCCCAAACATAAAAAATCCTTCCCATTTCAATTTTCTTCTCCAAATATTTGGGAGTATGGATTCTTTTGATTACTTTTGCACTTGTCATTCTGCGGATAGCTGGCGATGAGTCGCTGGCGTCAATCCAAAGCTTGGCCTATTTTTAGAGAAAGGCGTGTACTTTACGTTTTCTTTCTGACCAGTTGAAACCTAGGAAATTTCAAATAGGAACCAGAGAGTTGCGGACGGTGTACGTCTACTATACGTGTATTTATATGATGCACGGCACAACTGTACCCTTTCTGTAGAGAGGGTACGTGTTGTGCTATATTTAAATGTGCATTTTCATATATACAATGTTGGCGTAGGCGTGTCTGTTGCTTCTTATCTTTGTTCCTATCGGTTTTCCTAGGACCGCAACTGGCGAGGATTTGTAAGTATCAGGTTCCCTACGCCATTTCTTTTTAGTAGTTTTATTCATTTAAATTTATCAGGTGCGGTTTCTGTTTGGGGAGTCTGCTGAATGCCTAAAGCCTAAGAAAGCTGCTAATATGGCAAATCGAAATTTAGCTAATGCGAAAAATGCAAAGCAAGATGAGTTCTATACACAATATCGTGATATTGAAGTGGAGATGAATGCATACTTGGAGTGTAATCCTGATGTATTCAAGGGTAAGACCATTCTTTTGCCTTGTGATGATCCAGAGTGGAGTAATTTTACAAAGTATTTTGCGCAAAACTTTGAGCGTTTTGGTATTAAACGATTGATAAGTACAAGCTTTGCACCAGAAAGCAAAAAATATAAGTATGGCTATCAACCTTCTTTATTTGAAACTACAGATGTTAAGTTTGACAAAGATAAGACTTTGACACATGGCAAGATTTTTGTTCTTGACCATGATGTGTCTGGTGATGGGCGAATTGATGTTGCAGACTTGCAATGGAACTATTTGGATGGTGATGGTGATTTTCGTAGTGATGAAATTGTAAAACTTCGTGATGAAGCTGATATAATAATAACAAATCCACCATTCTCGCTTTTCCGAGAATTTTTATCTTGGATTGTTGAAGCTAAGAAACAGTTTGTTATAATTGGTAACATGAATGCTGTTACTTACAAGGAGGTTTTTCCTTTGATAAAGGAGAATCTTATCTGGATGGGATGTTCTATCCATAGTGGTGATAGGGAATTTGGGGTGCCAAATGAGTATCCTTTAACTGCTTCTAATTGGCGCATTGATGAAAATGGCAGAAAATATGTCAGAGTCAAAGGTGTTAGATGGTTTACTAATATCGATCATGGTCGTCGGCATGAGCCATTACCTTTGATGACAATGGCGGATAATTTGAAGTTTAGTAAACATAAAGAACTAAATGGGCGTGATTCGTATATTCAATATGCTAATTACAATGCTATTGATGTCCCATATACTGATGCTATTCCAAGTGATTATGAGGGGAAAATGGGAGTTCCAATTAGTTTCTTGGACAAATATTGTCCAGAGCAGTTTGAAATTATTGGGCAAACACAGGGCAATTCTGGAAAAGAATTGGGGTTAAAGCCATTTGACCGAGAATTGAAGAGACTCAATAAAAGCTTACGCGATGGTCAACTTTACTATATGGAAGATGGTATTCCACAAAAACCATATGCAAGAATATTAATACAACGTAAAAAGTAAGACAATGAAAACAACATTACGCACAGATTGGACGATAGGCGATATTTGCAAGGGTTTTCAATATAATGAATATGAAGGGAAAGGACTGTATGGATTGGATGGCGAACTTACCATTCAACCAGAATATCAACGTCATTACATATATAATGATGGTAAAAAAGATGTAGCTGTTATTGACTCCATATGGAAAGGCTATCCAATCGGTCTAATCTACTTTAACAAAACTGCAGATGGCAGATATGAGGTGCTTGATGGGCAACAACGTATTACAAGTTTTGGTCGATATGTTACCGATAAAATGGCTTTTGTAATGGATGGCACTGAGCGATACTTTGGAGATATAATGGATGAGAGAATGAAGCAGCACTTTCTTGACACACCTCTTACTATTTATGTATGCGAGGGGACTGAGCAGGAGATAAAGCAATGGTTTAGAACAATCAATATTGTCGGGGTTCCATTAAATGATCAAGAATTGAGAAATGCAATATTCTCTGGGCCATTTGTTACAGCAGCAAAGACAGTTTTTAGCAACAGTCAAAATGCAAATGTCCAAAAATGGAGTAGATATATAAAAGCGGAAGTGAAAAGACAAGGCTTTTTGGAAAAAGCCTTGGAATGGATTAGTGCAAGTCAAAATACGACAATTGATTTGTATATGTCGTCTCATAGGGCAAATGCGGATATAACTGAATTGCAGAATTATTTTGATACGGTAATAGATTGGATTTCAGCTATGTTCGACAAGGTTCATACAGAAATGTGTGGTTTGGAATGGGGACGACTTTATGAAACTTATCATGCTAAGCCGTATAGTCATGAAAAAGTTAATAAGCGAGTAGAAGAACTCTGTTTGGATGAGTTTGTGACTTCAAACAAAGGTATTTGGGAATATGTTTTGGGTGGAGAGCAAGAAACTTCGTTGCTAAATATCCGTTGCTTTGAAAATTCAGTAAAGAAAGCAGCTTATGCACGTCAGACCAAGGAGGCACAAATAATGCATAAATCAAACTGTCGTTATTGCGCAGAAAGTAACAATAGCAACCAAACTCGTATTTATAAACTATCGGAAATGGAAGCTGACCATGTAACGGCTTGGAGCAAAGGTGGTAAAACTGATTTGGCAAATTGTCAGATGTTATGTAAGATGCATAATCGTCAAAAAGGTAATAAATAGAGCCTTTAATAATCGGGGACGAAAGGTGGCTAAGTCTTGCTACTGTTCGTCCCCATTTACTGGCATTTTGTGTATCTACAGCTTATTTCTTTTTTTTGCGAAAGGCAATCTTAATGGTTGCAATGAGAGATAGTTTTACACATCATGGGTGAGGAACTACTTCACGCTCCCAATCGTAAGCAGCTTCGCTAAGTACTTTCAATTCTTCTTTTTCTGTATCGCCGAGATAGTCCATACCGCCTAACTTGGTTCCTTTTTCCAAAAGCTCCTCCATGCGATTGTCTATTTCATTATATGTCTTTTCGTCTTTGATATTCATAGTTATATGTTTTTAATGTCCTTAATCTTATCATATTCAGCATGTGTTCCAACGAAGCGTATATGAAGAAATCCTTGAAAGAAAACAACGATGATAACGAGCCTAAACTTATTTCCTGATATATTGAAAACACATCTGTCATTACCGACATAGTCGGCTGATGGAAAGGCCTCTTTTAAATCTGCGTGGCTTTTCCATTCTGTTTTTTCAACATATTCTGCCCATCGCATTAGAGCATCCTCTGCATCAGGATGCTTTCTTCCAAAAGCTTTGAGCATTTTAAATTTTAATATCTTCATATTCTTGCTCGTTTTATGCCTGTAAAGATAAGAAAAGTTCTTGAAAACAAGAAGAAAATTGATAAAAAAATGATTTTCCCTCAGATATTTAAGACTTTTTGTAGGCAGTTTGGCATTTCTGTGGCAATATTTCCTATTTTTCACAACATAAACATTAGGACTTTCTAAAGAATTTAGTAACTTTGCACTAATCTAAGATAGACAAGTATGAACAAGGATAGGGAAACAGCAAAGAAATATCTTCAGCAAGCTCTTGAAGGAGACTTGATGGCGATGAACAATATGGGGGTATGCTATGCCCAGGGCATTGGTGTGGTGGAAAATCATGCCACTGCCTTTGAGTGGTATATGAAAGCTGCTACCTTGGGGGATACCTATGCTTGCTATAATGTAGCGGAATGCTATTATCAAGGCGATGGGGTGGGGCAAGACTATGAGAAGGCTCTACATTGGTATCTGATTGCGGCAGACAAAGGAGACACTCAATCCCAAGTAAATGCTGCCAATGCTTATTATCTGGGGCAAGGTTGCCAGGAAGACCACACCAAGGCTCATGAACTTTGGCTTAGAGCAGCCAAGAAAGGACATCTGCAAAGCCAAAAGAATGTGGGCGCCAACTATTGGAATGGTGACGGAGTGGAGAAAGACAACAGTTGGGCAGCCTTCTGGTATGAGATGGCAGGCCAACAAGGTGATGCGCAAGCCCAATTCTCTACAGGGTGGTTCTATATGACTGGGACTGGTGTAAAACAAGACAAGAGAATCGGCTTGAAGTGGATACACAAAGCCACGGCGCAAGGGTTTGAATATGCCAAGCAGTGGTGCAAGGACAATGGATACAGCATATATTAAAATATAAAAACAAGTATAAAATATGACAGAAATAGAAAAGTTGGAAGCTGGGTTAGAATACTGCTTCGATGACCCAGAAGTAGCTGCACGCAAGGAGCGAGCAATCGTCAACTGCCGTGCTTATAACGCCATTGATGATACAGACTATGAGGCACAAGAAGCTCAATTGAAGAAGATGCTGGGTGCTATGGGTGAAAAAGTGTGGATTGCCAAGACGTTTAACTGTGACAACGGCAAGAACATCTTCATTGGCAACAACTTCACTGGAAATTTCAACCTAACCATCCTCGATATCCGTGAGGTATGGATTGGAGATAACGTTATGATAGGACCGAATACGCTTATCACCACAGTAGGTCATCCTCTCACTCCGATGGGAAGGCGCAAGCATCTTGGTATCGCTAAACCAATACGCATAGGAAATGACGTATGGATTGGCGGCAATGTGACCATCCTTCCTGGTGTAATCATCGGTAACAATGTAGTGGTGGCTGCAGGTGCCGTAGTGACAAAGGACATTCCTGATAACACACTTGTGGGTGGTGTACCTGCGAAATTCATTCGTACGCTTGAAAATGACATAGAGGAATAACGCAAAAAGGGTAGGTGCTACTTGTCACTTACCCTTTTTGTTTGCAACTATAAGATAAGTTCAAAGCTATTGATACCCAACCATCTGTCAAATTTCCATCCCACTTGCTCGTAGTGTGCCACTTGCTTGAAGCCAAGGTGTTCATGAAAGACCTTACTTTCTTGGTTCTCGTCCGTGGCGCAGGCTATAAGGGCATGATACCCTTGGGCTTTGCATAGCTCTATCAAATGGCTAACCATGAGCGTACCGATTCCGTGGTGCTTGACATTATGGTCTAGGTAAATGGTGGTCTCCAAAGTATGAAGGTAAGCTGCTCTGGTTCGCCAAGGGTGGGCATAGCAATAAGCAATGACCTTTCCATTCTCCTCATACACGAAGTAGGGGTAATGGGCTGAGATTTCCTGGATTCGATTCGCCATTTCCTCAGCTGTAACAAGTTCTGTCTCGTATGTGACTGTAGTATTGGCGATATAATAATTGTAGATGTCAGCGATAGCCTGTGCATCTGTGAGTCTTACGTCTCTTATGTTTCCTGTCATATTATTCTGCATCATATAAATTTATTATTCCTTGATTCTGATGTCATCGAGGGTTCTACCTTCTGCAAAGCGATTCAAGTCCACCCAGTTCCATACTCCTGGCACTCTGCCGTGACGGCTGAACTGCCAGATGTCATAGTGGGGTTCGCCTGGCAACACAGGTTCATGATTATAGCTTGCTATCCAGAGATAGTAGCCATCAAACTCTGGGCTGAGGTAATCCTTGAAAAAACTCTCACTACAATAGATGATAGGCGTGTGACCATAATAAGTCTTGCAGAGTTTACAGAATGTCTTCAGCGAGAGCTGTATCTCATCTTTGCTCATTCCCTTGGTTCCATCATCCTCCACATCCACCACAGGCAGGAGGTCTTGTTTGCCCTCGTCATACACTGCCCTGAAGTTCTCAAACTGCAAGGCGGCTGGGGCTTTGGAGAGGAAATGATAGGAGCCTACTGGTATCTGATGCCTTCGGGCATTACCGATGTTGCTCTCATACCAAGGATCCTGTATGTTGGTACCCTCCGTAGCTTTCACGAAGACGAACTTAAATCTCTTAATGTCCCCCAGTTCATCCCAGTGGATTCTGCCTTGGTGACGGGAGATGTCGATGCCATCATAAGAGCCAGAGTATTGCCCCGATGTGAGGTCATGCTGTGGCCATTCCTTGTCTGATGCCCTCTTGATGATGTAAGAGGAAATCATTCTGTATGCCTCGAAGCCGATGATGAAAAGGGCTAAGAGAGTGATGATGACATAGATGGCTTTCTTGCCGTAATTATTTTGTTTCTTTCTTTTTGCCATAATATGTTGCAGGAAATAGCTTCTTGTTCTCTTATGAAATACAAAATTATATATTTTCGAGCAGATAGCCAAATACTTCATAAGGATTTTTGTTAAATCATAAACTAATAACCAAACATATCATCGAAAAAGTGTGGCGTCTTCTTGATTTTATCATCGAAAAAGTGTGATATTTCCTTGGTTTTATCATCGAAAAAGTGTATCTTTGCGGCAAAATTCATTCTATTTATGCTAGACTGTGGGCTGTTGGCTTGTATGGTAGATGCACCAGCAGATCAAATGCTTATAGGTAACAATATATTTACGGAGTTCAAAGGGGCTCTCACCGAACAATACGTTATGCAGCAGTTGAAAGTACTTGGCTTGTCTCCATATTACTGGAGCAATGCAAAAACGCCTGCCGAAATAGACTTTATCATACAGAAGGGAAGCCGTGTCATTCCTATTGAAGTTAAGGCAGAGGAGAACGTGCGTGCTCGTTCACTATCCCAATTCATCAAGGACAACTCACAGCTAAAAGGCTTACGCATCTCTATGAAAGGCTATGTCAACCAGGACTGGATGGAAAACATTCCTCTGATTGCGATTGACAGTTATTTTGAATCATAGCTACGCTTGCCTATAAAATTCTTGAAAAGTCAACAATGTATATAACGCAAAAAGGGTAGGCTCCCATCGTGGGAACTTACCCTTCCAGCTTTAATTACTGTTTCTCGATTTTCTTGAAGCGATTTGGCTTTCTGATGGAAAGCTTATTTTACTTCAATTTTCTTTACGTCGTCTTTCTTCTCTTCCTTGGCTACCTTAGGAATCTCAATCTTCAAGACACCATCATTGACCTCGGCTGAGATCTTCTCTTGGTCAGCATCCTCTGGCAAAGCATAGCTCTGAGAGTAGCTGCTGTAAGAGAACTCACGGCGCAAGTAATGCTCTTCCTTCTTCTCCTCCTTCTTGTCGGCCTTCTGCTCAATGGATACATTCAGGTAACCATCTTTGTCGATGTTCATCTTGACCATATCCTTTTTCAAGCCAGGGGCGGCAACCTCCATCGTGTAAGCGGTGGCACTTTCCTTGACGTTGACAGCAGGTGCTGTAGCGTTCATGCGAGGCATCAAGTCTGTATCAAAGAAGTTATCATTAAACCAACTGTTCAACCAATTTGAAACATTCTGATTTCTACGAGCTAACAACATAATGTAAAACCTCCAATTATCTTTTTCTCGTCCTCTCTTCGTCTTTCGACTCCGTCGGGATTTCTAATTGTTCTTTTATTTATCTGTTCTTTATTTATCCTGTTCAAAATGATTGCATCGGCTGTCAAGGTGTTTGGGAATCTTTAGAAACCCTCAGCGTTTAAATATTTTAGGGTTCGCTTTCGGTTCTCCTTGGCCTCTCTGGCTTCAGCTTTCACTCAATAGGGATGCAACTTACGTGCCAATTGAAAACGTCACTTTAGGGTAACACATTTTGACAAAACTGACAATAGGGGTAGGCAAGAATGGCAGAAAAGGATAAATATTTTAATCATTGCTGCCAAGGATGTCGGATATTTTAATAATTCATAATATTTCGCTGTAATGCACTATTAAATGAATTAATTTCGTAATTTTGCAAATTATATTTAATGTTATAAAGTATGACAAAGAATACGATGGGGACCAAACTTCCCCGAAAACTGGCACAAAAAATGGCGATTGTGGGTGAGCAAATCAAGCTGGCTCGACTTCGCCGTAACCTCTCCATGGCACAGGTAGCGGAGAGAGCCACTTGCTCTGAGGTGACTCTGAACAAAGTGGAGAAAGGACTGCCCACGGTTTCCATGGGCATTTACTTGCGTGTGCTCTATGCCTTGCAGCTCGATGACGACATCTTGCTCCTTGCCAAAGAGGACAAGTTGGGCAGAGACTTGCAAGACTTGCAACTTAAAAACAGGAGGAGAGCCTCCAAGAAGGAATAATTCTGACTATAGGAAAAATAAAAGGAATGGAAAAGATATTTGTCTTTGCTGATTTTGACTGGCTGAGGAAACCTCAGCTGATAGGCGAGCTGTGCTATGAAAGATTGCGCGGCTCGGACAGCTACGCATTTAAGTTTGATGCAACATGGCTGCGTGAACATGCAGACATTGTCTTGTCGGCAGACATCAACAATTATTCCGGAATGCAATACACCCAACCGGGAAAGGACATCTTTGGATGTTTCTCAGATGCCTTGCCTGACAGGTGGGGTAGAACATTGTTAAAGCGAAGGGAGCAAATTTTGGCAGAGGAAGAGGAAAGAGCACCTCGCAACTTGTCCTCCTTTGACTATTTGATGGGAATTGATGACTTTTCAAGGATGGGAGGTTTCCGTTTCAAGAAAGATCTTAATGACAAGGAATTCATCAATTCCAATCCATCTCTCAAAATCCCTCCTTTGACAGACATAAGGGAGTTGTTGGCGGCAAGTGAGGAGATTGAGAAGAGCGAGGAATCGGACATCCTGCCAGAGAAGAAATGGATAGCGCAGTTGATTCAGCCTGGAACATCACTGGGTGGCGCACGACCAAAGTCTGGCGTGATGGACGAGAATGGGGATTTGTGCATTGCAAAGTTTCCATCCCGAAAGGATGACTATGACGCAGGACTGTGGGAACATTTCTCACATTTGCTGGCTAAAAAGGCAGGAATCCAAGTGGCAAAGACAAGGGTGCTTGCAGGATTAGGCAAGTTCCACACCCTTCTCTCAACTCGATTTGACAGGACTGCTGATGACAAGAGAATTCATTTTGCCTCTTCCCTGTCGTTGTTGGGACTGACGGATGGAGATAATGCCACCAGTGGGGGATATGGTTATCTTGACATTGTGGATTTCATCCTACAAGGTTGCAGGGATGTGGAGGAGAACCTCTGTGAGCTTTACCGCCGAGTGGCGTTCAATATTTGCATAGGTAACTCCGATGATCACTTCAGGAACCATGGGTTCTTACTCACCCCGAAAGGATGGACATTGTCACCAGCCTATGACATGAATCCAACGCTCAATGAATATCAAAGCTTGCTCATCAACTCATCCACCAACAAGGCTGATTTGATGGTCTTGCTAGACTCATGCGATGATTACATGCTTAGCAGGAAAACTGCAAAGGAGATTATATCCAAAGTGATGGAAGCTATGAGAGGATGGGAGCAGCTTGCCGGTGAGCTTCATATCAGCCAAAAAGAGCAGCAACTATTTAAGGATAGGTTCAATCGCAACCTTTCTTTTAATTTATAATGTTAGATATATTCTTCATTTTATTGAAGGTTATAAATGATAAGAGACTATGATTATTGAAGAAAAGCTGCACTCATGTGCAGAGTTGATGGAATATATAAATGAGGTTGGCTTTCTGCCTCTTCTTCCCCTTGGAATAAGAGGATGGTCAGCAGAGGAAGTGATGGATGAAGACTGCCAGTATGTGAAGCTGCCAGATGGTGGTTATGAGTGGCCACTGTGGGACTGGAAGGGCGACATCATCCGAGAAATAGGCTGTGCATACGGCAAGTTTATCTGCAAGAAGGCGGTGTTCATCAGTAAGGAATGGTGGCCTGACTTCTGCAACTATCGCCGCAGCAAGTATCCATATCCAGAGGAAGGGAGTATTGAGGAAGCCATATTGGAGATCTTGAAGCTCAATGGCAGCATGATTACCCGTGACCTTCGCAAGGCGTGTGGATTTACGCAGCCCAAGATGCGCAGCAAGTTTGATGCCTACGTTTCTCGTCTCCAGATGGGTGGTTATATCGTGACCGAGGATTTTGTTTATCCACACGACAAGCATGGCAGGCAATATGGTTGGGGGTGGTCGTTGCTCAATACCCCAGAGAGTTTGTTTGGCAGGGAGGCTTGCCATATCGATCGCTCGCCAGAGGAGTCAAAGAAAAGAATTGTGGCACAGCTATGCAAGATACTTCCAGTAAGCACCAATGAGGAATGCTGTGCGCTTATCTTGGATAAATTCAGTTAAATATTTAGATTTGAAATTGTAAGATGAAAGCTTATACTTATATCAAGCAAGGAGAGTTCGGCTTCACAGAAAAGGAGAAGCCTGCTATTTTGGATGATCACGATGCCATTGTGAGGGTGACACTGAGCAGTATCTGTACAAGTGACTTGCACATAAAACATGGCAGTGTTCCTCGTGCCATACCAGGCATTACCGTTGGGCATGAGATGGTGGGCATCGTGGAAGAAGTAGGAGAAAAAGTAACCCATGTAAAGCCTGGTGATAGGGTGACGGTGAACGTGGAAACATTTTGTGGCAAATGTTTCTATTGCCAGCACGGTTATGTGAACAACTGTACATCGGAACATGGTGGTTGGGCTTTGGGATGCCGCATCGACGGTGGTCAGACTGAATACGTAAGAGTTCCATATGCTACCACTGGACTGAATAAGATACCAGATTCCGTGACGGACGAGCAGGCTCTTTTCGTGGGAGACATCCTTGCCACAGGGTTCTGGGCAACCAGAATATCAGAGATCAAAGAGGGAGACACAGTGCTCATCATCGGAGCAGGTCCAACTGGCATTTGCTGTCTCCTATGCACCATGCTTAAAAAGCCAGGGAAAATCATAGTCTGTGAGAAGTCGAAAGAGAGAAGGGACTTTATCAAGCAGCATTATCCTGATGTGCAGGTTGTGGAGCCAGAGGATTGCGAGGCAATCGTCAAGGAACAGAGCTTGCACGGTGGAGCTGATGTGGTAATGGAAGTAGCTGGCGGCGAGGATACCTTTCAACTGGCTTGGAAATGCGCACGTCCTAATGCCATTGTCACCATCGTGGCCATGTATGACAAGCCTCAGGTGCTTCCTCTTCCTGATATGTATGGCAAAAACCTCACTTTCAAGACTGGTGGAGTGGACGGATGCGACTGTGAGGAAATCTTGAAGCTGATAGAGCAAGGCAAGATAGATACCACTCCTCTCATTACACATCGTTTCCCTCTTTCAAGGATAGAAGAGGCGTATGATGTGTTTGAGAATAAGAAGGATGGAGTTATCAAGACTGCCATCTACCCAGGATAAGGTATTGACAAGATGTTTGTTTACAGGATAATCATTTTATTTACGACAAAATTATAATGGATTTTTCAATGTTCATACAGTCCCCCATGGATTGGGGACTGCTCTTTTTTGCTGCCATGCTCATCGGTATGTCCAAAACTGGCATACAGGGCATTAGCTTGTTGGCTGTGCCATTGATGGCAATAACCTTCGGAGCCAAGGCTTCTACAGGATTGATATTGCCTATATTGTGTACGGCAGACTTGATGTCTGTGCTCTATTATCGCCGCATCGCCGACTGGAAATATGTACTCAAACCGCTTCCTGCTGCCTTGGTGGGCTTTGGAGTGGCGATTTGGGTGGATAAGCTTGTGCCGGCCTCTCAGTTCAAGCACTTGATGGGCATCTGCTTATTATTGGTGCTGCTGGTTATGTTCTGGAGCCAGTGGAAAGGCAAGGAGAACAGCTTGTCAAACGCATGGTGGTACGGTCCGCTCTTCGGCCTACTTGGTGGTTTCACCACCATGATAGGTAATGCTGCCGGTCCGGTGATGGCGATTTACTTGCTATCCCTCAAAATGCCAAAGTATAGCTTCGTGGGGACAAACGCATGGTTCTTCCTGGTTATCAACTATCTGAAGATTCCTCTCCAGGTGTTCGTCTGGCACAACATCACACTCAACTCCCTGATGCTCGATGCTTGCACCATTCCATTTGTGCTTATCGGTGCCATTATCGGTGTCTCGTTGGTGAAGAAGTTACCAGAGAAAGGATTCAGGTACTTCACTACAGTGGTAACTTGCATATCAGTGATTCTCCTCTTGTTGTAAAGGGAAGAAAAAATGAGCATTTTTCCAAAATTAGTTAAGGTTGCGCAAAAAGATTGCGCCCCTTATGAGTAATTTTGCAGCCAAAAAGGTTAAAATGAAGGTAAAGTCATTGTTTTCTCAAAATTATGGCGTACCTTTGCAAAGAAAAAGAAAATTCAAGAATAAAGAAAGATTATGTCGAACCAAATGATGAACATACAGGCAACATCACGGTTCCAGAGCGTGCGACGCTTTGGCCAGATGCGTCATGCTCATCATTTTAGTAGCTTTGGCAGCAGCTCAAAGGGACATTTTCGACGACATTCCTTTCATGCAAGTATAGACCTAATGCCATAGTTAGGCATAAGTGCGACAAAATTATAACGTAATAACAGGAAGAAGAGTTGGAAGGTTCCCAAGTGAGCTTTCCAACTTTTTTTTGTGTCCAATCATGAGCCTAAGGCTTGAAAGTAAGTCTTGACACATCCAAGAAACATTTACAGACAAATTGAATTTTCAAGATTATGCCAGCGAATAAAAATGCTTTGATCAGATACAAGACGATTGACAGGTGTCTGAGAAATAAATATAGAAGATGGACCATTGATGACTTGGTGGATGCCTGCTCGGATGCCCTATATGACATGGAGGGAATCACCAAGGGAATCTCCAAGAGGACTGTACAAGGGGATATTCAGATGATGAGGTCAGACAAACTCGGATACAATGCCCCCATTGAGTCATACGGAAATGGATATTATAGGTACGCAGACCCAGACTATTCCATCTCCGAGGTTCCTCTGTCGGATGAAGACTATGTATTGGTGGTGAAGACCATCAAGCTCATCGGTAAATATAACGAGAAGGGAGAACTATCAGAACTTGGTGAAGCTCTTCTGAAGGTGAAGGACAAGCTTGGTATTCTCCTAAGATGTGGATAACCGAGGATTAATACAATAAAAGCGACTTCTGAAAGGAAAATAGGATGAAACCTAATCCCCAGAAATCGCTTTTTGCTTTGTACTCCCAGCAGGACTCGAACCTGCGACCTTCTCGTTCGTAGCGAGACGCTCTAATCCAACTGAGCTATGGGAGCTTTTCTTCAATATTAGGGAGACCGATGGGACTCGAACCCACGACAACCAGACCCACAAACTGGCACTCTACCACCTGAGCTACGGACTCCATATTGATAGCGGAACCTCGTGGAGTCGAACCGCGTTCTCTGGATTTTCAGTCCAGCGCATACACCAAGTCTGCCAAAGTTCCTTCTCTGAATCAGAAAGTAGCTGCTTCCTTAATTCGAGTGCAAAGGTACGAAGGGCTGATGCAGTCTTTTTGCTTTGTACTCCCAGCAGGACTCGAACCTGCGACCTTCTCGTTCGTAGC
>SAMEA104315437__coassemble_723_pt1 | contig 14098 bp, 11 predicted proteins | sample SAMEA104315437__metabat2_high_PE_043 | metagenome-assembled genome bin SAMEA104315437 (sample SAMEA104315437) | gut metagenome | biome: Monkey gut; feature: monkey-associated habitat; material: faeces | place: China | collected 2013 | reverse complement strand
CAGAAATCTATCAAATATAGCCAATATCTGACTTCATTCCATCTCAGGACACACAATCTTCTGCAAAATTAAGACTTTTCTCCGAATTATCAGCAATAAAACAGAATATTTAACGCAAAAGGCAGAATTTTCGTAAAATACGACTCAACGGCTCCTTGCCATTATTACTGACAGAGCAACCGAGAGCCGCCCAACCAATCAGATAGCAAGTTGTGGACGATTCCCATGTTGACGCACTCTGCCAAAGTCATCGTCTGAGCCTGGCAAGTCATTGCGACAAAACTGGAAAAGATGAATGTTGCTAACTGTTTCATTGTCTAATTTGTTTGATTTCGGCTGCAAAGTTAATGGGAATTCTTGGGTGATGAGCATACAATTTTAGAGGAAGGTTGTGCAATTTTCAATCAAGGAAATAGCCGAACTACTCCATTTTCCCGACCAATCCACTTTTGGGCGATACTTCAAGCAGCGAGAAGGTTGTTCGCCATCGGAATACAAGAATAGAAGATTTGGATTATGTTTGAATAAAACGAAATCGCCTATGCCAAAGAGCGATAAATGCTCATGACATAGGCGAATTTACTGATAAAAATGACCTAAGCGATTTAAGCAATCGCTATTCGGCTTACATCTTCTTGGTGAATGCCAAGGTGACGAGTTGCCAACCTGCATCGGTCTTGGTAAAGGTCTCGCTCACGAAGAATGGGAAAGAGACTTCTCTGCCTCCAACCTCGCTAGTCAGTTGGATGTCACTATAAACCACGGCTGTATTGCCACTGACACGAGCCTCCACACGATGTACATCGGCATGCTTGTACCAGATGAAGCCCTTCTCTATCGTCTGGAGTTCAGCCGAACGTCCCCAATAGCCGCCCATGTGAACGAACATGGCATCCTGATGAAACAGCTTCGCCAACTCATCAACATTCTTGTCAGCCATCCATTGCCATTTCTTGGCAGACAAATCCACCAACTGCTCCTCTTCTCTTTCCTGTGCATCAGCCACTGGCATCTTGGCTATCTGCTGCGCCTGCTCGTATGAGGCATTGAAGAAACGCTTCTCCTTGTTCAAGCCACGCATCTGCTTCATCTCCTTGGCAGTAAGTGCGAAAGGCTTGCCATTCACCGCACCCTGTGCTGCCGCCAGATTCTCATGGATGTAATCAGGATTGGTGGCACCAGGAATCGTCAACAGTCCCTCCTGAATTTCCCAACGAAGAATCACCTGCGCAGGAGTAACCTTGTGGACCTCGGCAATCTTCTTGATGACAGGATCCTTGAACAAGACTCCCTGGCTCATTGCTCCACCGAGAGGGAACCAGCACTCCACCTTCATGCCATACTTCTTGGCAAGGTTGCGCTGCTTGATGCGCTGGGCGTAAGGATGGCACTCCATCTGCATGATGACTGGTTTTATCTCCGTAGAATCCACTGCCCACTGGAACCAATGCTCCGCTCCAGACACCTCAAAATTGCTCAATCCCAAAACACGCACCTTGTGCTGCTTCACTGCTTTCTCCAAGTTTCTCCATGCCGCCTTGATGTCGCCCACAGGCTGATGAGGATAAACGAGGTCAACATAATCGAGGTTCAATCGGCGAAGCATTCGGTCGATTGCCGTAGAGTCGGCATACTCAGAAGGCCAAATCTTGCTGGTCACCCAGATATCCTCACGCTTGCATCCGCCCTCGGCGATAAACTCCTTGATGGCATCGCCCACACCACGCTCGTCCATGTAGGCATGAGCCGTGTCAATGTGCCGATAGCCTGCACGCAGAGCCGTCAGCACCGCCTCCTTGCAAACCTCATTGGAAGGAACGGCAAATGTTCCGATGCCAAACTGAGGCATCTCTACCCCATTGCTCAACGTAACCTTCTGTCCCTGAGCGTATGTTGCCATCATCGACAAGTAACATACGATTGTCATTAAAATCTTCTTCATATCTGATATCTTATGTTATTTTGAATTGATGCTGCAAAATAACAAAATATCCCCGAAACTGCTTTTACACAGATTTCGGGGATTATATACAATATTACTGATTTACCTATGGGAACTGTAAAAAAAAGCCTATGAAGCCATTATTCTATCGTCCAATCTTCAAGATTTCCTTTCTTTGCATCGAAGTTGACGCCCACTTTCACGATAGGCTTGCCACATCTGGCAAATCGCTGGTCGTATTGCTTGAGATTGATTTGTTGCATCGCAGCCTGTGCACTTTGGTTAAGCTTCAATTCGATGAGATAAAGCGTGTCATCGGTCTCCATCACCACATCCACCCTGCCATTCGGCGTGTGAACCTCCACATCTACCACAAAGTGGGTCAAGAGGGTGAAGATGATGAACAACTCCTGTTGGTAATGACCCTCGTAGTTGGTATTGTTGCAATAAGGCACCGTGCCCAAGAACTCCTGAAGCAAGCGCAAGGCTCCATCCATGTCGCCCTGGCGAATCAAGACCGACATCTGGGCGATGGCAACATCTCCCTCCTCGGCATACATTCCCTCCAGGTAATAAGGCAGAAGACTCTCAAACAAGCCCACCTTGATTTCCTTGTTAGGCAAGTCGAGCGTGAAGAGCTGGCTCATCTTGTCGTAGCCCTTGATGGTGATGTAGCCGCTCTGATAGAGCAAAGGCGTAATCGTCTTCAGATTCTCCGTTGGCGCATCGAAAGCAGAGGAGCGAGCAAGAGAACGGCCAATCTTGGCTGGCAAGACCTTAAACTTGCGAAGCATATTGATGAGATAGGTAGGCGTGCCCGATGCAAACCAATAAGCGCCAAAATTCTTCTTTGTGAAGCAATTGAGCAAGCTGAATGGGTTGAAAATATCCGGTGATGCAGGCGAGAAGTGATAGCCATCGTAATTCTCCTTGAGTTTTGCGATGGTCTCTTCACGTGACAGTCCTTGTGCATCAGCCAACACATCTATGTCCTCGCTCATCTGGCTTAGCAGCTCCTCCTTTGTGATACCACAAATACCCGCATATTCATCATCCATCGAAACATTCGTGATGTTGTTCAGCTCACTGAAAATGCTAACCTGCGAGAACTTGGTGATACCAGTCAGGAAGACAAAACGAAGCATAGGCTCACACATCTTGAGCGGGCTATAGAAATTGCGCATTACATTACGAAGCACGTCCAAGGATTCCATTTCATGAGCAACATCAAGCATCGGCGCATCATACTCATCAATGAGTACGACCACCTGCTTGCCACTTTTCTCATAAGCGGTAGTAATCAATTCTATCAAACGAGTATTGGCATCTTTAGGAGGATTAGAAATGCCCCATTCTGCTTCAGGCTCTTTCAAAATATAGTCCAAATAGCCTTCCAACTGCTCCTTCTCCATGTGCTTACCGCCACTCATATCGAAGTGGAGCACAGGATATTCCGTCCATTCCTGTTCCAGTTTTTCGATAGCAAGTCCCTCAAAGAATTCTTTCTTTCCAGAGAAATAACTTTCGAATGTTGACACCAAAAGCGACTTGCCAAAACGGCGTGGTCGCCCCAAGAAGAAATACTTACCACCAGAATGTGTCATGCGATAGATGTATTCCGTCTTATCAATATAGAGAAGATTGCGTCTGCGAATTTCTCCAAATGTTTGGATTCCTACAGGATATAATTTCAATGCCATAATTGCTTCGTTTTGATTGATATTGCAAAGATAGCGCAAGCGAGCGCAATGAAAGCTTGCTTTCAAATTGCCGAGTGCAGCCTATCTTCTGCAAAATTAAGACTTTTCTCCGAATTATCAGCAATAAAATAGAATATTTAACGCAAAAAAGCACATTCATCGCTCGGATGAATGCGCTTTATCGTTAATACATAAATCAAAAAAACTTTTTATTATGCCTTTCCCCACTGCATGAACTGCTCCACCATCTTTGGCTCATAGTGAGAGAAGAAGAGGCTGCGCTTCAGGTCGAGGGCGGCGATGCGCTCCATCTCCTCTGCGGTCAACTCGAAGTCGAAGATGTCGAGGTTCTCCTGCATGCGCTCCTTGTGAGTGCTCTTAGGAATGATGATGACACCACGCTGAATCAAGAATCTCAATGCCGTCTGGGCGAGAGTCTTGCCATGCGCCTTGCCAATCTCAGTGAGTACCTCATTGTGGAAGAAATCGTTCAAGCCCTCAGCAAATGGTCCCCAAGACATGATGTGGCAACCATATTTCTCCATGTACTTCTGAGCCTCCACCTGCTGGTTGAACACGTGAGTCTCCACCTGATTTACAGCAGGCTTGATCTCCACATGGTCCTGGAGGTCGATGAAGCGATCAGGATAGAAATTGCTCACACCGATGGCTCTCACCTTGCCTTCACGATAAGCACGCTCCATCGCACGATAGGTGCCATAGTAATCGCCAAAAGGCTGATGGATGAGGAGCAGGTCGATGTAGTCGCTCTTCAGCTTCTTCAAGCTTTCGAGGATGCTGGCGTAAGCCTTCTCCTCGCCCGCATTGGAAATCCAGACCTTGGTCACAATGAAGAGTTCCTCACGAGGCACGCCACACTTCTGGATGGCATTGCCCACGCCCTCCTCGTTATAATAAGCCTGAGCCGTATCAATCATGCGATAGCCCACGCTGATGGCATCGAGCACGCAACGCTCGCACTCAGCAGGATTTACCTGAAACACACCATAGCCCATCTGAGGCATCTTCACACCATTGTTCAATGTAATTGTATTCATGTTATTTTTCTCCTTTTATTACTTTGTTCTTGATTCTTATTACTTTGTTCTTGAATCTTATTACTTGTTTCTGACGATTTATTTTGTTTTTGACGGTGCAAAGATACGGCGATTTTTCCAATCCTCCACTACCTTAATTACAGAAAAAATTTCCACTTTTACGGATTTGTCAGGCAAGCCATGAGCATCAAGACACCTCTTCCATCCTCGCCAGCTCCCATCCCTTAAACTGCATGATAATCTTATGCAGCTGGGTGCCCTGGCGAAGGGCTTCCACACGAGGGGCTGCGGCATAGCGATAGATTTGCTCCTCGGCATCCCTCCATTGCTTCTCAGCCTTGGTCATCGGCTTGCCGTCCTCGCAGAAAGCGCCCTTTGCCTCCTCGTCCCATTCCTTCTTGCCGAGCACCTTCAGCTCCAGGATGTAACAGTGCTTGGTGGCATAGTGGGTGAGGTCGGGCAGAAGGAAGAAGTCGCAATAACCATGGTTCAACTCCAGCTCAGGTGCCGTATAATAATAGGTGTTCAGATTGAGGTAAGCCATGAAGAAACCTTGCAAGTTGCGCTCTGCCTCGATGCCGTCACGCACGGATGACACCTTGGCATAGGCATCAGCCATAAACTCCAAAGCCTCACGCCATTTTCCCATGAGAGCCATGTATGTGAACTTGGTCTCCAAGTCATTCAAGTTGACATGCCTGATTTCCTGGTATTCATCCATCAAGAACCCATAATATTGCTTGCGAACATTGTTGTTTGGGATGCCGAGGATGAGCTGGTTACCCAATGCTTCCTTGATGGTGAGCATGCCATAATAGAACAGCAGGCTTGGAAACACCTCTGGCTTAGTAATTTCATGGGCAGGGAATGACTCGAAGAGCTTGCATACGATTTCCCCTTCCTCGGCGTTGGTTCGGATCACGCCCTTGCGGTCGCCATCGAGCTTATCGAGCTGAAGAAGTTTCTTCATCTTGTTGTAGTCGGTCTTCGTGTTAGGGTCTATCATCTCTTTCGGTCCCTCGCCACGGCTGATATAATTGCGCAGATAGTAGAACACCATATCGCAATTGAACACCTTGCTCTGTGTCTCCAAGATCAGCAAAGCTGTCAAACTTGACCCTGCAATACTTATCAAAGTTCTTCTCCAGGTCATGAATGGTTCCACCCACCTGCGAGAAGTCGAGGTGCAGCACTTGGTATCTGCCCTGCAAGGGTGTGGGGTGCTTGCCTATCCATAGGTCGCCAAACCATTGCTGAAACTTATCTTTGGTTCGGCAGTCATAGTAGGCATGGAGCATACTGAGGAACACGCTCTTGCCAAATCGGCGAGGACGGAAGAAGAAAAGGTTGTTTGGCTCCTCTTCCAACATAGGAATATACATGGTCTTGTCCACATAATAGGAGTTTTGCTCTATTACTTGCACGAAGTCCTGTATTCCATAGGGGATGCGTTTTACTGTATTCTGCTCCATATCTAAAATCTTATTTTATTGTTTTCGGTGCGAAATTACATTTTTTTTTTTGAGACAACAACGGATTTCTTCTACTTTTGTGTTCTTTTGGCAGAGATACTGCTCATCTTGGGATTAGAGGTGAAAATGGATTTAACCTTACCTCTCAAACACCGACAAAAGTTTTAAGTTAAATAACGTGAGTAAAAGCGACAGTTTCAAAAATTTTTATTAATTTTGTAAACTAAATGTAGCAATCAGTGCTGCACAATACATAAATAAACATAAAAACAATTAACAATCAGAAGCTAAGCCTATGCAATTCGCACTATACAGATACGAATTTGAGGTGATGGAGAAGAAAGATTCCTCTGCCTCATTGTTCCCCAATCAGCGGGATAACCTCACACCCAGAGAAGCGTTTGACAGAAAGAGCGAGTTGCTCGATGAGCTGCTCGAAAAAGACTACAAGATACTTGACAGAGAAAGAAAAATGTCCTCTATAGAACGTGACGCAAACAATTACGCACTCCCAAACGAGCCCATTTTCGGGAAAGGTTTTTCCCCTATCGAACATACCTGGAAAGAACGCACTTCACCAAGAAGTAATAGCGTAGAGAAAACACCATTACAGTTTACCAATGGTCACAAGAAGCCACTCTTCCATCGGTATGTAGTAGCACCCAAAGACGGATTCACCATTCTTGAGTTGGCACGCCATTCGAACATGACCCACCATCCCCACCCCTTTCAGGCTAATGCCGTGAAGGAGGACGACTACAAGTCGCAGCGCATCATCATCGACAACCGAGGCACGCACCAGCGTGTCGCCATCGAGGAGAAATCCTCTGCGTTTAGCACAGATGCCGTTGCCGCATCGCTCGCCAGAGCCCTCTGCGAGGCATTCGCTCGCTATGGTCTAAAAGTGAAAGTGGTGCCAATTCGTGACGACAAGCATTTTTGGAAAATCGTAAACGACCGGAAACGATTTCCCAAAGGTTTCAAAAGGCTATGTGTGGTGTTTCCGCAAATCAATGATGAGGAACTTTCCGAAAGAATGAGGCAAGCACAAATGGAATATCGCCAATTGTTCCAGTCTAATCTCAAAGTCATACAAGAGTCACCACAAGGAGAGAGTCTCCACTTCGATGAAAAAGACAAGAGGCAGCAAGAATACGTGAAGATTTGCACTGAAAACGCAGACAGCATCAAGTTGTCGCCAATAGGAGGCAATTCCTTCACGCTTGGCGGAAAATCAGCCAAGACGCAGCAGATGTCCGAACAAGAAAGGAAAAAACTTGAAGAAGGCTATCAACAGCAAGAACTCTTTGAGAGTGACCCCACACAATCCATCCAGTCATTCATGGACAAGGCATATAAATAAGTAAATAAGCATGACACAAGACCACAAAGACACAAGACGTAAGGCTCTCCGACAAGAAGAGCCTCTCTTCCGCATACAAGCCCCATACCTACGGAGATTGGGGGGAACGAAAGCCGCAACGACAGATGATGACAAGACTGCGGATGAGCTTCGTGACCTCGACTTACTGGTATGGGACGAGACTGAACACTATCTCTCCTGCTTTGCCTCAGATTTATCAGATGCCCCTGACCTGGTGACAGACTTGCTTCCCAAGACAGCCCAACTTGGCAGACAACTCGGAATGGAGGTTGAGCTTCCCCCATTGGTGGCAGCCCTCACCTTCATACGCATCTTGGCAGGTGGGGACGATGTGTACGCAAAATACAAGTATTTATGTTTTGCCATCATGAGTTCACAAGACAATGACCCACGCTATAAGCCCCTTTTCGAGAAATACTGCCAAGAGATAGAAGACAACAAGTATGACCCTCGTAACCATGAGGAAGTAAACTACCGCCGTGGCGACCCGATGGAGCGACTCAAAGACACAGAGGAGGCAAAGGCGGAGGCTCGCATCGAAGAGCTGCTCGGCCAGATACTGGAGGCGACAAGGGGATGGAACTCCAAGGACGCATTCGGAGATTATTGGGAGCAGTGGACGGAACTTTGGGTGTACTTGCTGAAGCAGGAGGAGATGACGGAGAATGTCTCCCAAAAACATCCTGGCAGCAGAGCGAACAATACAGAGATTAACATCACGCTCGTGTGCAACGTGGCTGGGCTCATGAAAAGGCATTTGGAAAAGATCCTAAAGCGAGCCTCCCTTCCCGACACAAGTTTTGCGGATCTTATAGAGGAAGCATGGAAGGCTGATAGCCGTCGCAAGGAAGTCAGCAAGATTACAGAAATTAAGGAGCAAGCGAGCCTAATCAAAGGCTGGCTTGCCAGGAACGTCAAATGAAAACAAACGTCATGAGCTGTAAACATGAGCTGCATAACTGCAATAGTGAACTTTGCAAACGCACATTTCATGCTAAAAAAGCAAAAAATCTTTGGCGATTTCGAGCCAATTGAATATATTTGCATTTTAAACTTCCGATAATAAAAATTATGAGAACATGGGCATAAGCAAAAATCTTACAGAAGAGGATGTAAAATTCCGCTATATCAATGATGCTATAACAAGCAAAGGCTGGGAAAAAGATAGCATCTTTATGGAACAGCAGGTTAAATTTACTGATGGTAAGATTAACTTGCATGGAAATCTTGTGCATCGAGACAAGCCTAAGTTTGCCGACTATGTGCTGTATGCCAACAAAGCGACACCGATAGCCATAGTCGAAGCAAAAGATGCAAACCACTCTGTATCCCACGGCTTGCAACAAGCGATGACTTATGCCCAAATGCTTGATGTTAAGTTTGCGTATAGCTCCAATGGAGAAGGTTTTGCTGAACATGACTTCTTGACAGGGAAGGAGCGCACTTTTGCATTGGAAGAATTTCCTACCAAAGACGAACTCATCGAAAGGTATAAAAGCGAAGCTAATGACGGTAAAGGTCTTGGTGAGCAGGAACTAAAAGCTCTAAAACAGCCATTTTGTACGGGTCAGAATATTTTTCCACCAAGATATTATCAGCGCATTGCCGTAAATCGCACTATCAATGCCATCGCAAAAGGGCAAAATCGTGTGCTTTTGGTAATGGCTACCGGAACTGGTAAGACTTATACTGCCTTCCAGATAGTATGGCGTTTGCTCAATAGTGGCTTGAAGAAAAAAATCTTGTATCTTGCCGACCGCAACATCTTGGTTGACCAATCCATCCAGCAAGATTTCAAGCCTTTGGAGAAGGTGATTCACAAGATAGATTACTCAAAGGACAAGAATCACTTGGAAGAACTCAGCTCCTATAAAGTGTTCTTTGCTCTTTATCAGCAGTTGATAGGTCAGAATGACGCCAAGAACTATCAGGAGCTATTCCCTAATCCAGATTACTTTGACCTTGTCATTGTTGATGAGTGCCACAGAGGAAGCGCAAAAGATGATAGCAACTGGCGAACCATCTTGGATTACTTTTCTTCTGCCACACATATTGGCATGACTGCCACGCCAAAGGAGACAAGATACCAGTCGAGTATCGGATACTTTGGCGAGCCTGTCTATTCATACAGCCTCAAAAATGGCATAGAGGACGGTTTCCTTGCCCCATTCAAGGTTATCAACGTTACAACGAACATCGGTGACGAATGGAGACCTGTGAAAGGACAAAAAGACATAAATGGCAATGAGATAGAAGATAGAATCTACAATAATAGCGACTACGACTATAATATCATCATAGAAGACCGCCAGCGTGAGGTAGCACAAGAGATAACCAATTATCTGAAGAGCACCGACCGCATGGCTAAGACCATCGTGTTCTGTGCTGACGAGGCTCATGCAGAACGTATGCGCATAGCTTTGACTAATGCCAATGCAGACATGTGCAAGAAGCATCCCGATTACGTGGTGCGTATCACAGGTAGTGATGAATATGGTAAAGGTAAACTGGACTATTTCATCTCTGTTGCTGAGAAATATCCCGTCATTGCGACAACAAGCAAGCTGCTTTCTACAGGCGTTGATTGCAAGATGACCAAATTGATAGTGCTTGACCAGCAAATAGGATCCATGACAGAGTTTAAACAAATCATCGGTCGTGGCACTCGCCTTCGTGAAAAGGAGGGAAAGACTTATTTTACAGTGATGGATTTCCGCAACGTGACACGTTTGTTTGCTGACCCAGAATGGGATGGTCCGATTGAAATTGACCCTAACTATCCGCCACAGCCTACAGAACCTAAGCCACACGTGTTTCCAGACGATGGCGGTGGATTTGTAAACGAACCTGCCCCTAAGCCACGTCCAAAACCAATCGTGGGCGAGGATGGATGCCAAGTTTGGGTCATCAACAAGATGGTTTCCGTCTATGATGCAAATGGCAAGTTGCTCCGCACAGAGAGTATAACGGACTACACAAAGAAAAGCATCACCGACAATTACGCAACGATCGACACATTCACTTCCAAGTGGCGAGAGACCAAGAAGAAATCCGACATTGCCGAAATGCTAAAAGACAAAGGCATTGACCTTACAGCGTTGAAACACGACCAAGACATGGACGATGTAGACGACTTTGACTTTATCTGCCACATAGCATACGGCAAGAAGACCCTTACCAGGCACGAGCGAGCAGAGCAAGTGAAGAAGCGTGACATTTTCAGCAAGTATGGCGAACAGGCACGATACGTTCTTGAAGCCTTATTGGATAAATATACCAAGGAGGGCGTGTCAGAGTTGGAGAGTCTTACGGTACTTGAAAACGACCCTTTCCGCAAGCTTGGCTCCAAGTCAAACATCGTGAAGCTCTTTGGTGGCAAGCAAGGCTATCTTGATGCCGTAAGAGAACTGGAACAAAACATCTATAATATAGCATAAAAAAATAAAAACAAAATATGAGCTTATCAAACTTCGTAAAGCGAGTACGCAATATCATGCGCAATGATGCTGGTATCAATGGCGATGCGCAACGTATAGAACAGATGGCATGGATGCTCTTTCTGAAAGTCTATGACGAAAAGGAGAACGACTGGGAACTGGATGATGATGACTACAAGTCCATTATCCCAGAGGAATGCCGTTGGCGCAACTGGGCGCATGATGACGGCAGCGGAAACGCCTTGACTGGCGATGAACTGCTTTCGTTTGTCAACAACACTCTTTTTGACAAGCTCAAGAAGATAGAGGTGACACCAGATACACCTATCCGCCAAGCCATCGTAAAGACCACCTTTGAGGATGCCAACCAGTACATGAAGGATGGCGTACAGCTCCGACAGGTGCTGAATGTCATTGACGGCTTGAACCTTGGCGACTATGAGGAAAGCCATGCTTTCGGTGAGATTTACGAGACCATCCTCAAGGAGATGCAGTCGGCAGGCTCGTCTGGCGAGTTCTACACCCCAAGAGCCTTGACAGAGTTCATGGCAGAAATCGTGAATCCGCAGATTGGCGAAAAGATGGCAGATTTTGCTTGTGGCACAGGCGGCTTCATCACCAGTTGGTTAGGAGAATTAGACAAGAAAGTGAAGACGGCAGAAGACCGCAAGAAGTTCAACCAGTCGGTATTCGGCATCGAGAAGAAGCAGTTCCCATACATGCTGTGCGTAACCAACCTGTTGCTTCATGGCATCGACACACCATTGGTTTACCACGACAACTCACTGACAAAGGATGTGTTGAACTATACTGACGACGACAAGTTTGATGTCATTCTGATGAATCCACCATACGGCGGCAACGAGAAGTCGGACGTGAAATCACATTTCCCATCGGACATGCGAAGCAGTGAGACTGCCGACTTGTTTATGGTGCTCATCATGTATCGCCTAAAAAAGAATGGACGTGCAGCAGTCATCGTGCCAGATGGTTTCCTCTTCGGAGCAGACAACACCAAGATTGCCATCAAGACCAAGCTGTTGAGAGACTTCAACCTGCATACGATTATCCGTTTGCCAGGCAGTATCTTCGCTCCTTACACTTCGATAGCGACCAACATTCTATTCTTCGACAACACTGTAGCGGAAGACGCTCCTGAAGGTTTCTCCACGAAGAAAACCTGGTTCTATCGCTTGGACATGCCAGAAGGCTACAAGCATTTCTCCAAGACCAAGTCGATGAAGTCGGAGCATTGCAATCCTATCCGTGAATGGTGGAACGACCGCAAGGAAATCATCATTGCCGATGGCGATGAGAAATCACGTTGCTATTCGGTCGAGGACTTGATAGCTACGGATTGCAACTTCGACCTTTGCAAGTTCCCGAAGGAAGATGAGGAAATCCTCCCTCCAGCCGAGTTGCTTGCCGACTACTTCAAGAAGCGCAAGGCTCTCGACCATGAGATAGACAAGACCTTGGCTGAAATACAGCGCATCTTAGGGATAGAGGTGAAAATAGATGAATGACAAATTTGTGAGACGGCGTCTCACAAATTCAGACATCAAGCAATGACAACATTGCTTGATGTCTGAATTTCAACAGCAAAAAAGGAAAATAATGGCAAATAAAGAAACAGAACAACCGATATTCGTAAACAGAGAGCTATCCATACCTTCTGTAGAATACAAGAAGTGGATTGGCGAATTGACTAAGCGTTACAAACAGTCACAAGTAAAAGCTGCAATAAAGGTCAATGAAGGCATGCTTCGCTTCTATTGGTCGCTTGGGCGTGATATAATGCTGATGAAAGCAGAGGCAAAATGGGGAACAAGCGTTTTGAAAAATTTGAGTTTAGACTTGCAGCATGAGTTTCCCCATAGTAGAGGTCTCTCATATACCAATCTTAAATATGCCAGACAGTGGTATGCCTTTTATAATTCAAGTCAAGCAAATCGCCAACAACTTGTTGGCGATTTGGAAATGCCAGAGGTATTTGCTTATGTACCATGGGGACATCACATCTCAATTATCTCTAAATCAGAGAGCATAGAAGAAGCGATGTTTTATCTTCACAAAGTAGTAAGCGAGAATTTGAGCAGGAATGCATTAATTCGCTGTTTGGATTCACACCGATATGAGGCAATTGGAAGTGCCCACACTAATTTTTCAGACAAGTTACCTGCGATACAAGGAAATCTTGCTAAGGAAATATTAAAGAGTCCATATAATCTGGACTTCATGCAGATGCAGGAAGAATACAGCGAACGTGAGTTTGAAGAGAAATTGTCAAGGCACATAACAGAGTTTCTGTTAGAGTTAGGACAAGGCTTTGCTTATGTGGCAAGACAAAAAGAACTTGTCATGCCATCAGGAAAGACCTACCGCCCAGATATGATTTTCTATCATATCAAGTTGCGATGCTATGTGGTAATAGAATTAAAAGTAGTAGATTTTGAACCTGAGTTTGCAGGAAAGTTGAACTTCTATGTTTCTGCGGTTGACGAATTGATGAAAGGGACAGATGATAATCCTACTATTGGGCTACTCATTTGCAAGCACAAGGATGACATGACCGTAGAATGGGCTTTCAAAGGTGTCGATCGTCCATTGGGCGTAGCCGAATATGAGAATGAGATTCTTAAAGCAGTGGAAATGTTGCCAACTCCAGAGGAGATAAAAGAAAACCTCAAGTTGGAAGCAGAATTAGATGAAGATAAGAAATAGTATATAATTCGCCAACAAGTTGTTGGCGAATTATAAAATGTGGGACAGTGTTCCACAAATTGGTCAAGCATGCTTGACCAATTCAAATTCAAAGGAGGTCCAATAACTTTTAAAGATACATTGAAATTATAAACAATGAACGGCAAACAATTAAAGAACAGCATATTACAATGGGCGATACAGGGCAAGCTTGTACCGCAAGACCCTAATGACGAACCTGCAAGCGTACTGCTTGACAAGATTCGCAAGGAGAAAGAACGCTTGATCAAGGAAAAGAAAATCAAGCGAGACAAGAACGCATCCATCATTTTCCGTGGTGAGGATAATTCCCATTATGAGAAGATCACCGCCACGGGGGAGGTGAAGTGTATCGACGAGGAG
>SAMEA104315437__coassemble_633_pt1 | contig 15369 bp, 17 predicted proteins | sample SAMEA104315437__metabat2_high_PE_043 | metagenome-assembled genome bin SAMEA104315437 (sample SAMEA104315437) | gut metagenome | biome: Monkey gut; feature: monkey-associated habitat; material: faeces | place: China | collected 2013 | reverse complement strand
AAACATTACAATTCAAATATTCTTAATATCTCATCTAAAAGAGGCTTAAATTTATTAAGATCTTCCTTACCATAGTCCTTATATTTGCTCTTAAGATTAGTTTTCATTGAGCTTGAAATATTGTTAGCTTTCTTTATCTCTGAAAAATGCAACGGTACGTGGAAATTAGCAATAGCTGTCGACAACTCCACACTTAAAGGAAAGAAATCTTCTATATAGCAAGGAGGTAAAGTATCTATATCATTAATTGGATAAGATTCAGCATAAAGCAATGAATCGACTTTATTATCATCGTTATGTTCTAAACTTTTTATCCATTTGTACCCCTTTTGACCATTCTTGTTATTATCAGCATCAACATCAAATATAAACAACACTTTATCCAACTGATTCAATATAGGCTTTATCACCATATTAAAATAATCTTCTTTCTCATTAGCTCCACCTTGAAAAACAAACGATATGTCTGACAAAATTTTTAAATATTGAGGATTATCTTGACCTAAGATTTTTGCAGCATGTCTGATATATTTTATATCATAAGGACCTTCGGTTACAATCAATCGTTTATTTGACATCAACATCGTTCCTTCTAAAACATCAAAGCTGCCATCAGTCATAGAATTTGTTATTGTTCGAATGTTGGCTATATTTTGTATTTCACCCGATGCAATAAATCTCAAACTTTCAAAATCAACATCATTGGTTACATAAGGGGAATGAGTTGACAAAACAGTCTGTCCCACAAAATCACGGCACATTTGACATATCAAGTGCTTATTAGCAATATGTACATGCGAATCAGGCTCATCTAATATCAACAGCGAATCTTTATCTCCCAAAATTTTTGTAATACATTCTAACAACAACAATTTCTTTTCACCTTCACTGATATCCTTATATGATATATTATCACCAATTTTAATGTCAATGTCTGTTATTACCGCATCCAGTCTTGTTGTGCCATGTTTTTTAGGTAAATAAGCCAGATATAAATTGAAAAATAGATGTCTGCAAAAATCAACCGTTCCAGAATTCAAACCATTATCAAAATCCATACTCGCTACTGAAGACATATATTGCTCACCATCGCTTAATCGCTGTAAACATTTCGTCACCTCATTAGACTTATATCCTGCCAGTTTGGATTGATCAATCGATAGGCACAATTTAACTTCTGATAAATCTGTTATATGAAAATGCTCCTCCAAAAAAGTTTTAATTTCAGAAGAAGAATCCATACAGCACATCAATGCAATCAAACTTATAGTCCATACATCTTTATTGACATAAAGCATTTTTGGCTCTTCATAAGCATTATTTATTGCAGTATTGAAAAATTGCTCATAAGATTCCGAATATGCAAGATTCCACAATCGCTGACTTTCACCACTATAACATGCTATCACATTCGTAGGCAAAGAAATATCTTGTAGTTTTGTGACATTACCATCAATTGCGTCTTCTCCATTTGACAGCATGTATTCCTTTCCATCCGAAAGCGTATATACCAGTTTATATTCAAAATCTATATCATCTTTTTTACCCTTATAATAAGAGCAAAATATCAAACTCAACGCCTCCATATAATTACTTTTGCCAGAACCATTCAAACCTATCAATGTAAGATAAGAAAGATTGTCAGGAAAATCCAAAGTCTGATTGACGATATTCTTGAATCCGTTAATAAATAAACTTTTTATCTTCATAACTTTAACTGTATAAGAATGCATCTAATAATTTTGAAGCTTCACGTACCCCTTTTAACATTCCACTTTCACTGTCTTCAGAATTGATTTTTCCACGAAGATAGTTTGCTAAGCGTTTCTGAACTTTCATGGGTGGAAAAGGGAAACGCATTTTTAGCAAATTGGCGATACCCAATTCGGTTTGATTTGTCGTACGAGCGGTCTTTAAACACTCTATCTGTTTTTGCCCATACTGACTATTAATGAGATAGCACAACAATACAGGAGAAACGCTTCGTTTATCAGCACGCAATAATAAGACATGAGAGTCATATAAATATCCCTCGCAGCCTGAATCTACAATTGCAGCTCGTCCAATAGTACCATTACCTGTAGAACAAACTAAGATATCGCCTTCTTGAGTTTTTTCTTTACTATCAACAGTATCTGCCCATTCTGCTTGTATACCTTTAGCATATTTCAAATCAACATAGCCATTACGCACACACTGCTGATTAATCATTTTTACAGATGATCCAATATCGTAACGTGGAGACTTTCCCCTTTTAGCTAATTCAATACATTCTATTTTGTCCCCAAGTGTGAAAGTTGGATACTTATCTGAATTAAAGGCTTGAAAATACGTCATGATATTAATGTCCCAATTTATCATCTCAACAAAATCAATTACTTGAAAGCACTTTTTTCTCTTATCAACCTTACGTTGTTCATCAATTCCCAGCTCTTTCCTTATATGCCTCCCAACCCTTTCTTTCAGCAAATTACGATTCTTTTCCAAAGAATTTTGATGATTTATGACTTCGTCAAGCTTACTTAACATCTCATCTTGTTCAGATAATTCAGGTAAGGGAATGGAAAAATTCAAGAAGTTCTCTTCCTGCAAATAATGTCTTCCTGTAGAACCATTACTTGAATTTTCAGCAAAATCCAAAAAGCGCTTGGAATTCATAACTGCCAGCAAGAATTTAGGACGAATAAGGTCATCTTTCACTTGAAAGACCCAAAAGTTAGAAGTAACTATTGCACCAGATAAGTTTTCTGGAACTATTGCGCATGCACCATTCCTAGCATCAATCTTACTTATTAGCAGTTGACCAGTTCGTAACATAAACTGATGACGAGTTCTAATATCCCTTCCCCTTTTCTCCGAACGAAATTCCATTCCTAAGAATTTTGTTTTAAGGGTAACTTGTTGATAAAACATATCATCCTCTATAAAAACATTTTCTCTCTGACGCTGCACCAAATTTCTAAGAGACACCAAAGGATAACGCTTTTGAGTATTGACTTCATAATAAGCGAAGAGATATTGAGTAGCCCAATTATCTAAAGCGGAATAATCTATGATTTCAGTCCTCATAACTACCAAATTTGGTGTTCTCCAATAAAGTTCACAAAGTAATCCTGCAACTCATTAACCTCTGCCTCACGAACAGACTCGCATGCTGCATCTATACTTGAAATCAATATTGGATAATTAAACATTTGTTTGACTTTGGCTTTTACCTCCATCTTGTATTGATCTTTCTGCTGCCTGCTCAAGGTTTGAAGACAATTGCCTTTTAACTTACCATCCAATGTTTTTTGAGGCTGCTCTGCAAAATGTTTCAAACATTCTCGCTCTGCAAAGTTAACACAATTATCGTATTTACGCTTGTCCTCCAATGAAAACTTTTTCATAAATACAATACTGGTCTTTACTGAAGCACCAGACTTGGTAAAAGTATCTTTAGGCAAAGAAACTATAGCTACAATTCTTGCCATGCCTTCTATGATGTTACGAAACTCTGACAATATGTTATTGCTTAAGATTCCTTCAGGAAGGACAATCCCCAACCGTCCACCAGGCTTCAACAAATTAAGACTACGCTCCACAAACAAGGCTTCAGTCAAACCTCCACCAGAATGTCTACCAGTAGAAAACAATTCCAAGATAGGTTTACCTATGTGATCATTCACTTGGCGTAAAGCATCATTATATTGGTCACCATATTGGTTGATATACTTTTCTATCTGTTTTTCATCAGTAAATCGGTCATCATTTGTCACCAACATATTCTTTGAAACTTTTGCTCCAAATGGAGGATTTGTCAGTACAACATCAAAGCGATTATCAAAGATTCCATTCACATTCAGAAGCCCATCATGCAAATGGATGCCACTATGTCCATCCCCATGCATTATCATGTTCATCTTGGATGTTCTTGCCATACGAGGATTGGCATCTGTACCAAATATACAGTTTTGAGCTAAATATCGCAGCCTATTTTGTAATTTTTCGTTATCGGATTTTGAATCTTCCACGATTTTCTCCTTTATATATTCAAAGGATTTAATCAAGAATCCACCAGAGCCACAACAGGGATCGCATATCAGTTCCCCCTCTTTAGGGTTTATACATGAAACCATAAAGTCAACAATGTTTCTAGGTGTAAAGAATTGTCCTAACTCGCCTCGAAATGTCTTGCCCAAAAACTGTTCAAAAGCTATCCCCTTTAAATCATCCGATATTTCAGATAAGTTATAAGTCTCTAACTTTTCTATGATTTGGATAAAACTTGTTTCACGAACCCTTATCGTTTCATAATCATTAAAGACATTCTCTGCCCTATACTCATTCTTTACCTGTTCAAAAAGTATCTGAAAGCATTTTCTGTTACTATTAGAAAGAGAATGTTCATAATCCTCCTGCTCTTGTAAATAACTGTCTTTAGAATATATCTGTCGAGAAGATCGCTCTTTCAAAATCTTCACGAATAAGATTTTGCTTATCTCATCAAATGATGCCTCTGGAGATAGTTTGTCGTTATCGCGAATAATATCGTGACAAGCTTGAAGTATCTCAGAGAATCTTTGTCTTGAAAAATCTGCCATAATAATAATAGCCTATTCAACCTATAGTATTAATGAAAGAGATACCATTTTGGTTCTCAATGATTTTTGCAGCCTTAGTACTGCCAAATGTTATAATCGTAGAATGGTGAATGCTCAACACTAAATCTTGCAATTCTGCATCATTCTCCAACTCTGTTATCTTAAGACCAAGATTTCTAAGATCATTGATATGTAAATGCCTGCTATGAGATTTTGTCAGAGCATGGCTACCAATGTTGTCCACCACTATTCTTGCTCTATCAATAGCATTAGGTTCATTACTGAACATATTTTCGGTTAACCATTGCTCAACCAAGCCATTAGACCAATCTATCGCCTTTTGGCATTCTCCTATCAAGGTAGGAGTATATTTCGACAATATTGGTCCCCAAGCATAAGAGGCATTGGGATTTATTGCATACTCTTTCTTTATGTTATTAAATTCCTCAATAATACCATGTGCACGATACATACCATATTGAGGGTCTATAGGTCCTAAATTTGAATGTTTGCCTATGATTATCTCCTTGGCACAACATGCTATCATCGTACCTGCAGACATTGCCATTTGAGGAACAATAACCCTTATGTCATTTCTAAAAATGCTTTTCAGATAGACAACAAGCGATTCCGTAGCAGAGATGTCTCCACCAGGGGTATGCAAGATGAGATCCAATCCTTTAGATTTATCCATCTTGTAAATACAAGTCATGAATCCAGTCTTGTCATTATCATTGATTCCAAAGTCATAGCTACCATTAGCCATGAGAGACTTTTGCAACCAAGCAGAATAATACAAGATGGTATTCCTTCCTGTATATGCACTTAACTGACTAATATATTCATGCCTGACTGCATCATAAGGACTGGGCATCTGTCCAAACCTATCCAATATTTCATTCCATGAAGCCATAACTGTTATGTTTTATTGGTTAAACATACATTCATCGTTTTTCTGTTTTCTTGCGTTAAAGGATAACATACATAAGTTTCCTTCTCTTGAGTAAATGAAGAATCCTTAATGATTTTGTCAAATAAGTCCTCCGCCTCTTTGACTAAATTGATATATTTCTTATCCATAGGTAACATTCTTTATTATGCATATAAATTATTTCTCATGTGCAATGATGGCTGCATTATAGGGTACAGTAATTAAACCAATGACGAAGGTAACTATGGAGAATTGCTGCACCACGATAATCAATGACAGCAAAAGCTGTATCGTCACGATTCCACCTACCACTTTTATATATTCCGAAGTCTTCCACTCCCAACGCATTCAATATGACTCGGCTCGTATACAGCGACACCACCATCATAAAGAGCATTCGGAAGTAAAGAAGAAGCGTATTCTTCGCTATTCGCTTGTTGTTATTTTTTCGAATCACCCTGTCCCTCTTTCCAAAGAGGGTTCCACCGCTTTTTCCAAGCCCTTTTCCCCTCAGGGGACAAGGGATGAAGCTGGCGACGCTCCGACTCTGCCAGAATTTTGGTAACACCAGCGGAGTCTTTACCCACAAGGGGCTGGTGTTGAGTGTTGACGCAATAGAATTGCGATTGTTTGTCGGCTGGCGCATTCGGTGAGAAAAATCATCATATTCCAATATATTCTATTGCATAAGTTATATATTCTCCAATAGATTTTTTCTCCACATAATGCGTCCCTATATTGTTCTTCATATACCAAACATCAACACCATATATTTGAGCAAACAGCAAAGACATTAATGTAAAAGGCTTTGGACCACATGAAATTATCACTATACGGTATTTATCTTTAATTGACTTATAAATATCACAGAATGTATTAAATACAGAAACCATATTATTTAAACCATATTCATGCACCATCTCGGGAGAATTGCGACAGAGCAACTTATTATATTTTTCTTCCAATCCTGGCACATAAGATTTATCTGTATAAAAGTAATGTATATAATCTATATCTGCAAAATATCGCAAAGCATACAAAGCCTTATCATCATTTCCCAAACCTACAATTAAAGCAGTAGGTCTATCAGGAATACTAATTGATGAAAAACCTGATAATGCTTCCAAACCTGTTATTGAAAACTTTTTATCATCAGATTCTCTACTAATACTGGGTATACAATAAGTGAAACAACAAACGATATTGAAAATTGAATCATTCCTATACTTATCCAAGAACAACAATATACGAGAATACCATTGTCTATCCATAGAAGAATAGTCGACTACAATTTTAAAATTCTTCTTAGCAATAATCTTCGTAAATATATCACTTAAAGCTAAAGTTACATCATGTGGTTCTTTGATTACATATTCCTTAAATCCTTGACAAGAAAAAAACTTTTTATGTTCATCTAACTTCGGAATTAGAGGAAATGAATAACTTAGTACATACTTAGATGAAACTCGCTGAATTTTATCTAAATTCTTTTTAATAAAAGAAGTACACCTATCTTCATAACCACAACCACATATTAACAAATCACAATCATAAACAAGATCTTCATCTGTCGAAAATTGAGTTATCTGTACGAGTTTCATTTTTCGTTATTTTTTAGAATTTCATCAAGTGAAATTATATTTTTAGACATAGCCTGTACTATATGGAAATAAGGATATAACATATAAGATAATCTATATACACCATTTTTTCCGTCAATCAATCCTACCATTTCATCATCTACCTTTATAACTAAACCTTGCTCCAAAGCATTCTTTAAAAAAGTTTGAAGTGAAGATTTTTTAGACACTGAAAAAAAAGTAACCGGATAAGGATTGTAATCTTCTGAAAGTAAGCTTTCTTGGAAAAACTCACCTATTTTGCAAACTATTTCCTCAAATGAAAAATTTCCATATTCTGTATCATACTCTTCTTGTATAAAAAAAGAACTTTCAAATACATGGCGACTATAAGACTTTATGATATCTCTTATTGCAGGCATTCTTTGAATCAACTTTCCTTTATCAGAAAGTAAGCTCAGAACTATATCATCTAAAATATTACAAAATAGTCTAGGATTTCCATCAGCCATACGATAAAGCAGCCATTCACCTAAATACACATTCTCAAAAGGAGTACTGGTCTGATGTTCTTTGGTAAACCAAGAGTATCTGCAATACAAAATAGGATATTTGTATTTAGCCTTTCGCTGAATCCAATTTTTAATTTTAATTACTCCATTAATCTCATCATAATTTTCTTTATGAAAAACTGCATTAAAGCCTTTATCTACTTTTGGTAATTTTTTAAAGAAAAAATTCAGATCTTGCTTTTGTGAATCAGAAATCAACTTCAAAAAATCATCCTGTGATATTTTATATTTAGAGAGAACTTGACCTTCTATAACGGAGTCGCAAAATACTTTCCAATCTTGAATGGAAGAATAATTACAATTCCAACACTTGATCAATTCAAAATCATTACTCTCAGAAGGAGACTTGGACTCATAATTCTGCACCCTCCATTCTGGAGTTGCTGTTATTTTAAATAATATGGATTGATCCATACTTCTTAAACAAACATTTACAATTTTTTCTTGCAACCAACTTGGAGCAATTTCCATCTCATCAAAGCAAAGTGCCCATTTTTTCTTTGCAAATTCAAATTTTGAACTAAATACCTCTATTGCTAGAGAAATTGTGTCTTCAAAGTTTGCTTTGCAAGCAAAAGGAAACTCGTAATTAAAATTAGACTCACTTATTGCATTTTTAACATCTATGATCATACTTTTAAGAGATATACGAATGACATCTATAACTGGAGGGGTATTATCCAATTTCCATGCCTTTATCAAGAGTGAAAGATAGTCCATCTTTGATGATGAATCAAATTGCTCATCTTCAAACAAAGCCTTAAGAGTATCAATAAACGCCAATAATATATTAACATTAACCAAAGCCCTTGAAACTCTTTCATAAAAGGCAATATTTTGAGTCTCTTTTGATAATTGATCCAAAATTATACTCCATTGCCTATCAGCCGGAATATAAACGCCATAGAAATCTAATTCAAATTCAGTATATAGCTTTTGATACTCCTTAACAGCATATGGATGAAGCATTTTAAGCATAGTTGTCTTACCGCATCCACGCGTTCCAAGTAATATAGAATGACAACACTTCTTAAGTTCTTGAAAATTTTTCGTAAGAACAAATTCTTGTGCTATCTCTTGATAAGATAGATATCTTGAATTAAATGTTTTCATAACGCAACTATTTTTTCATTATCAACGCTTCCAAACCAGAATTGTAAGTAGCAAAGCCTTTAGAAGAACATATATCTAAAAATTGCTTAATCTGATCTCTCGTAAGAGAATTCATTTCGGGAAAAGATTGCCTAATAGTTTTAAAGTCTACATATGAAACATCTTTACCTTCACAAAAATAAAAGGATAGAATCTTATTAACCATGCCTTCCAAATCTAACGAACATCCAAAACCAAATATAGGTTTGATACAATAATCTTTATCGGATATGGGTTTCCAGCCATCACTAGGAACAAACTTATACGACTCCAAATAGCCATTAATTTGTTTGTTGATTTCCAAAACCAATATATGGAAATGATTATCGATTCTTGCCTGATATGTGTTTTGTGTAGAAGACAGACTACCACTTGCAACGATATGTATTCCATTAACATCTGTAATCCTAGGCTGATGCTTATGACCATGCATAACACAATAAAAATTATTATCTTTCAACAACGTTAAGAACTGGTCTGCATTTTCTATCACATCAGTTTTCTGAGGATTTACCAAATCTGAATGGTTAATTACATGATGATGAACTATTGCAATTTTTACACCATCAAATGGATGCTTTGACAATTCATTCTTGATACGAGAAATATAATTCTCATCAAAAACCGGAGACTTATCAAGATCTTCCTTACATTCAAGATGCCTTTCTGAATTACAAATCAAAAACTGCAAATTTGCTGTTTCATAAATACAAAAACCGTCTGTCCAAAACTTTCCATTAGCATTTTCATCATCAGTAGGATAATTCTTCACACCTTTCAATAGTTTATCATCAAATTTACCATCAGCATTGAGACAGTAATCATGATTTCCGGGAGTACTTACCAAAGGACATTTTAGCATAAGAGATAACTCTCTCAGCATTTTAATTCCAGTATACCATCCTGCTGCATAGCCTTGATTAGTCACATCACCCAAATTGACAATCGCATCAACTTTTGAACCAGACTTTATGAGGAAATCCTTCAACGATTCCATAGGGTTTCTCGAAGAAGGCAATTCTGGAGTTGCGACTGTTAAATTAGTAACATTATTGCAATCTTCTTCCTTACCTATATGAATATCACTTATTATCAATATTCTTCTTGTACACATATTGGATTTTTTAGAAATAAAACGATTGGCATTAATATTCATCCAACAACCCTTTTGCCTTAATATAAACAGCTATATCAGAAGATAAAAACATTTTTCCCCAATAACTATCAGCTAGCTCCTCTATCATTGCACTGGTTAAGCCTGTATTTTTTATTAGTTTTTTAAACTCTTCCTCCGTTATGAGTCCCCTTTGTAATTGTCCAAAGCTTTTGTTTATACACTCTAAGTGATAAGCCGTTTCTGACAATTGTTTCTTTGATTCCTTTGAAATATTGCATCCAGAAAACAACTCATACTTACTAACTGGATCCATAAACTTTGGGGCAGTCAACTTCACGACTACCAATTGATATATCCAATGGATGAAGAAACCAGCTGTCAAACCTATTATATATGCCATTAATGCAACAATGCATAAATGTCGATCCAAAATAGCTAAGAGCATATCCAAACACACGCCTCCAAGAAAAAGGTACGATGTATCTCTTAACACCTTTGCATTGTACTCCTTGTACTTTCGCACGAAGTAGACTACCAGCCAGCCGACAACTGAGCCAAATAAGAACAAAGCTGTAAAAACTAAATGTAACATATTTTGCCTACCGCTCCTAACTTGTATAACAAAAATCTACGATAACTACGGTTTATAATATCTTATCTTTCAAATAAGCAATAAATTTCAAGCCAATTTATACTTTCCGTATTTGGCATGACCTGTTGAAATGACAACCCCATCGTTTACTAGTATTCGCAAAATTCGAGAAGTCTCTGCCATTGACAAACGTAAATCAGAGGAAATTTCACTTATACGAACTTCTTTACCTACTTGTTTCATGTACCCAATAACAATATCTTCATAACTTATATGTTTTTGAGGAGCAAGAGAGGCTAATTGAGTTGATGCTATCAAGTTACTTTCTGTAGGTTCAGTATACTCCAAAGAATTCACTTTTTCAACAAACTCATTTTTCGTTGTTTCCCATACGGCATCTGGTATTTTATCCAAGGAGAAAAAGTTCATTATGTCATTTCGAAAGTCATGCAAAAGAGGATATGTATTCTCTTGACCTGCCTTGAAAGCTGTCTCACGACTATCGATAACTCCTGTCAACATAGGGAAAGTACAATCTTTCGTCAAAAAAGAGCAATGCTTATTTCTCAATATCCAAGCAGCACCCATCTCATTCAAAGACACTGCACTTTTATAATATCTTGGAGAATGTATGAAAATAACAAAAAGCTTATAGCTATCGAACTGATTGTGTAAAGTATCAACTATATTTTTCCCAAAAGGAACGCCATAACCTTCTACTGATGAACAGAATATGTCGTCATGCTTTACTCCTAAAGCAACAAGCATTGAAATGATTGCTTTGGCATATTTTGCATCTTCCGTTTTGTGGCTGATGAAAATCTTGGGGGTTTGGTGGTGAATAATAGACTTTTCATCATTTACTATCTTACCTTCCTCCATACAAGGTATAAGAGGAAGACGTTTGATAAGACCTTGCAAATAAGCAACCTTTTCACGAATCGTCTTTCGACTCCTCTCTACAAGATTTTCGTGACCAGAATAAAAGCCTACGCTTCCAATTGCCTCATAAGCACTTCGACATTTATTGTCTGAATGCTCAAATACTCTTGTCAATAATTCTACATTATAGGCATTCCAAGCATTATAAGCATTATAAAACGCTTCTTTTTGCTCATTATTATAAGACCAATATGCACCTCTCCCTCCAAATGGATTATAATCAACAACCTCTTGTCCTTCTACTTCCATGTTCAAGATTGAATCTGCATCATTGATTTGGTCTAAAATGAGTTGTTTTACTTCATCTCTGCTTTTTATCAAAGAGCTATCAATTGGTTCTCTATCATAACTTTTCTTTTCCATAACTATTTCTTTTCTCTTTAGCGTATATCACCAATACTGCATCCCCACTATTTTACAAGCAGTGACACATATAAGATTTTTGAAAAAGTGATTTGTTATCGTATGTAGGGGGAAGGAGTGCCTACAATCACTCCTCCACAGATTCTATTTTCTCTTTACAGCAACTACAATCCAAGCTTATAGCCATTTTGCCAAATAAATAGAGACTATACCTGATGCCACTGCACTAAAAATATTCTTTCAAGCTGTCTGTTCATTTCATCACGAGACAATAGTCTTTTAAAGAACAAATAGACAGAACCACGATTTACCATACTTTTTAAGGATAAAGCAGGAGTAAGCTTTTTGCCAATACGTTCCTCGACAAGTGCATCAAGTTCTTCCGCACTCATCTGCAACATTTCGTCATAGGACTTTCCCATCCTACGACTCAATGACTTTTTGGTTTGTTCATTCAATATATGCATAAGCTTACTTTCTTATTTCTTCTCCCCACAGTAAGCATCCAACCCCGTCACGCTATTTTACAAGCAGTGACACATATAAGATTTTTGAAAGCCTCTACCTTTCATAATGTTCCAAGAAACGCTTCAATATTGAATTGACTGTCTTGGGAGATTGTTTCTGATGAACGATTACGCCTATTACTATTGCATCGGGATACAACAAATAATAGACAACATTAGGCTCCACATTGATATGATGAACAGTATATTCAGAAGTAGAATATTTACGTTCCAAAACTCCTTGTTCAGGAAACATCGCTAAAGCATTTGCTTTCTTCTGGATTCGCAACAAAGAGTTGACAGCAGTCTTCTGTCCAAAATTATCTGCAACATACTGAGATATTTCTTTCATGTGCCGCAAAGCCATATCTGACCATATTACTTCCATCCCAACTCTGACTTGATATAATCGACCACTTGTGAATTAGGAATGCAGCGACCTGCAAGATAGTCTTGATGGGCCGCCTCAAAGGTTTGCTTCATCAAATCTTCATCCAAAGAATCCAAATAATCATCAGACTCTTTGTTCAAAGACTCAGAAGAGGGCATTTGAAATGTCATCAAATATTTCTCGACAAGTCGATCAACACTGATATTATGCAACTTGGCATATATTTCAGCACCTCTGTATATATTGCTATCTACTGTTATCGTATTCATAATTGTATCACTTTATGTTAGAATGCCACAAAGTTATTCTTTTTTCTCGAAACCACCAAGCCTTTTGATGATTTTAACGCAAACATTACCCTTTCAAGGTAAATTGCATCAAGTCTAACAATAGTTCTTCGGCTATTTCTCTGGCCATATTCTCCAATTTTGGGATATGGAGGAGACCTTTCTTCATCTTGCGCTCCAGTATCATTTTCTCTATCTCCTGGGCAGGAATCGCATGAAAACGGCGAAGGATGGATTCCATAGCCTTAATCATCGTTCCACAATGGATGATATGTTCGGTAGACATGCCTGGGGATGCTTCCTTTCTGGCAGACAATTCCTTTGCCATTCGCTCCACAGAGGCATAGAGAGTATGCATATCCATCGTGAGAAGTGTGGCATAACTCTCTATTTCCTGTTGGTTGACTTTCGTCATCATGGTGTCTTCGAGGCTTTGAAGGTCGTCCATGTAAGGAGGAAAATCTTCATAAGGCATGATATAACCAAGATTGATGTTGACCAATTCGAGGGTGACATAGATTCCGACTTGGCTCATCTTGGGATAGACCTCGATAATATCCACCAAGTTCATGTCGCTCAACTCTTTCTTGCCTGGCTTGGCGGTATTGCTTGGCTTGCTCTCTTTCTCGGCAGCATCTGGGAGTTGGAAACTTTCTTTCAAGACTTCCCTTATGCTGTTAGGCATATAGATATGCCACTCTGTGGGAGCCTCATAGGTTACCACCAAATGGAGCTTTTGCATCAAAAGATACTTAGCATCATTGCGAGGACAGGTAATATATTCATCTACTCCCAGAGATAAGAGTTGTTTGAGCATTATTATCTCCTCATCGGGCAATCGTTTTATCGTCCAATGTGGACCATGGAAGAAAATGTCGCGCAAAGCTTTGCCTATCTCTGCCTTTCGCCATCGCTGTGGGATGTCAATATTAGCTATCTTACAATGTTCGATGATGTTTGCCTTTGTATCAAAGGTCATCATATCTGTCAATGACAGTGTATCTATGTAAGGTTTCTTGCGTAATGTTATCATTTATATTCATTTTGTCCCAAATTTAAAATTCGGGAACAAAGGTAATTATTTTTAAAGAGGTATGCAAGACGGTCTAAAGTGCCTGCTTACCTAACTATTTTTACACATAATTGTTCAAAACGTATCGTATCGTTCTGTTTACTGTCATAGGAGATTGTCTATAATGCATTACCGCTATCACGACTACTTCATCTTGATCTATCAAGTAATATACTACATTAGGTCCAATATTAAGATGACGTACTCGAATCTCAGATGTGGAGAACTTTTTGTCCCAAACACCTCTGTCTGGACTTGTGCTCAAAGCCTCAACTTTTGTTAGAATGCCTTTAAGAGATTTCTTGGCAGTCATCTCGCCAAAATTATCAACAACATATTGTATAACAACTTTAAGCTGTTCTTGCGCAAATGGTAACCATCTTACTTCCATCCCATAGACTCCATTATAGATTCTTCAACTTGCGCATGAGGAATGCAACGTCCTGCACGATGCTCTTTCACTGCAATCTCCGCCAAACCTTGCATCAACTCTGGTGAAAGTTGGCTACAAAAGTCATCCATTTCAGAGGCATCTGGTGTTTCTTCTGAAACCAATGAATTGGAAATCAAAGCTATCAGCTTCAATTTCTCATCCTTGTCCCATTTTTTGATTTCATTCCAATAAGGAACTACTCTATCTTGAACTGCATTACTTGTCATCAACATATTATATACCTCCTATTTTTATTAAATATAAGACGGCACAAAGATATGCTTTTTTCTCGAAACCACCAAGTCTTTTGATGATTTTAACGCTATTATTGCCAGATTATCGTGTTTCTTCTCCCCACACAGCCAGCAGGCTATCCTTCCAAAGTTTGAGAGGACAATGCTGCTGATATATACATGGGCGTATATGGGGTTGTTGCCGACTTTCATTCGGTATACGAATCCTACGTCTTCTTTATGATAGACGAGAGTTCGGGAGCAACCTGAGAAGAAAGTTGCTCCTGGTTTTAGAGATAAAAATGTCTTCATATTATTGTATATCACCATTACAGCGTCCCCACTCTTTTACAAGCAGTGACACATATAAGTTTTTTGAAAAAAGTGATTTGTTATCGTTTGTAGGGTGAAGGATTGACTAAGTGCACTCCTTCACCTCTTCAATTTTCTTATTAAAGCAACAGGAGGTACAGACTATTTCATATTAGCACTGCCCTTCTGGTTTCACCCTAAACATTGCTACGGTATTGGAAAATTCTGATACTATATCCACAAACTTTGGATTATCCTTGCGAATAATCAAAGCTGCAAAGTTTTCTTGACCTTCCATATCCT
>SAMEA104315437__coassemble_631_pt1 | contig 15411 bp, 8 predicted proteins | sample SAMEA104315437__metabat2_high_PE_043 | metagenome-assembled genome bin SAMEA104315437 (sample SAMEA104315437) | gut metagenome | biome: Monkey gut; feature: monkey-associated habitat; material: faeces | place: China | collected 2013 | reverse complement strand
AGTTGATCAAGATCATGAAGAAGCACAACGGTTAATTCGTTGACTCTTAACGATTAAGATATTGCCGTCCAACATTCGTGTTGGACGGCTTTTTTTATTTCGAATTTATGTTTTTGGCTTGTTTCTTGTAAAAAAGTCAATAAAATATTTTGTATTGTCAGCTAATTCTCTTAACTTTGCGCCTATGAAATACTCGATGATAACCATATTAGGTCCTACGGCAAGTGGCAAGACAAGTTTTGCCGCTGCTCTTGCAGCCAAGTTGGATAACTTGGGCGAGCTTCCTTGCGGTCGTAAATTCCAAGGTGCCGAGATTATTGGTGCTGATAGCCGACAGGTGTATCGTGGCATGGATATTGGTACAGGCAAGGATTTGGAAGATTATACCGTTGGTGGAAAACAGATTCCTTATCATTTGATTGACATCTGTGATGCTGGTACCAAATACAATCTTTTCCAATACCAGCAAGATTTCTATGATGCCTATCAAGACATATTGGCACGTGGGGCTTTTCCAATTCTTTGTGGTGGAACAGGACTGTATATCGAGTCGGTGTTGAAAGGTTATCATCTCTCGCCTGTTCCCCAAAATCAAGAACTAAGAGATAGCTTGGCAGGTAAGAGCTTGGAGGAATTGACGGAGATGCTTGCAGACTTAAAGAGCAAGTCGGGTACTAAAATGCACAATCGCACAGATGTGGATACCGCACAACGAGCCATCCGTGCCATAGAGATAGAGTCTTACAATCTTCAGCATCCTATGCCAGAGCGTGAGTTGCCATCGGTAGATTCATTGGTCATCGGTGTGAGCATCGATAGGGATGCACGAAGGGAGAAAATCACACGCCGTCTCAAGCAGCGACTTGAAGAGGGTATGGTGGATGAAATCAGGGGGCTCTTGGATTCGGGAATCCCAGCGGAGAACCTTATCTATTATGGATTGGAATATAAGTTTATCACAGAATATGTAATAGGGAAGACAACCTATGAGGAGATGTTCCGAGGGTTGGAGATTGCCATCCATCAATTTGCAAAGCGACAGATGACCTGGTTCCGAGGAATGGAACGCCGAGGATTCACGATTCATTGGGTGGATGCTTTACAACCGATGGAGCGGAAGGTGCAGCAAGTGTTGGAACTGATGGGGTTTTGATTGCTTAAAGGAATACCGTTAGTTGATGCTGTGAAAGTTTCATAGTATCATGTTTTACTTGATGCAAGAATGCTAATTCTTAATTATGAATTCTTAATTGATAACATCGTGGCAGTAAATGAAAATAAATGGGGCTTGCTCTATTGCCCGAGAGGAGGATGGAGAAGCGGTAAGCGTTGGACTAAAATAGAAAAAGTCTTGCGCCAGTCAGGTGTGGACTATGATTTCGTTCAGAGTGAGAATGAGAAAAGTGTGGAACGTCTTGTCAAGATGTTCGTGAACAATGGATATAAGACCATCGTCATCGTAGGTGGTGACTCTGCATTGAATGATGCTGTCAATTGCTTGATGCAGTTTGAGAAATCAGTACGTGACGAGGTGGCTCTTGGCGTCATCCCTAATGGCTTGATGAATGACTTTGCCCATTTCTGGGGATTTGACGATTCAGAGGTCGAACAGACGGTAGCTTGGTTGAAACAGCGACGCATTAGAAAAATAGACTTGGGGTGCATTCGTTATCAAAACACTAAAGGTGAGAATTGCCATCGCTACTTCCTCAATTGTATCAATGTGGGGTTGATAGCTGCTATTATGAACCTTCGCCGCAAAACTCATCATCTCTTTGGTTCCCGTACCTTGTCTTTCTTGTTCTCTTTCGTCTTGATGATATTCCAACGGTTGGACTACAGGATGCATATCAAGATCAATTCCGATGTTATCAAGCGTAAGGTCATGACAATGTGTGTCGGGAATGCTTCGGGATATGGACAGACTCCGAATGCCGTTCCGTATAATGGACTGTTGGATGTCTCCGTGGTTTATCATCCAGAGATGACGCAGTTGTTTGAGGGCATCTATCTCTTTGTGAAAGGGAAATTCTTGAATCATAAGAGTGTGCATCCTTATCGCACTCGTGAGGTGGAGGTGCTTGAGTCTCCTCATGCTATGATTGGCATTGATGGGCGACTGATGAAGACTCCTAAGGGAGCTTATCGTATCGTTGTAGAACAGGAAGTCATCAACTTTTTGATTCCTCAGTAAAAGGTATTTTTAGCGTTGGAATTTTTTAGTGTTCTTCATATTTTTATGCACAATGTCCGATGGATTGTCTGTCGGCACTGTGCATTGTTGTTTTTGTGAAGCTATGGCATTGTGCTTTTTTAGACAAGAAAAATGCTTAAATATTCGATAAATTTGACAATATTGTCTTATAATTCGTAAAATCTATGTCATTTCTGAAAATCTTTTCCAAAAAACTTTGCGGTTTCGTTTTTTTTCCTTACCTTTGAAAGCATAATATAGTCAACAAAAATATTAAAAACCTTAATATAGATCTATGAGTTATCTAAAATTCGAAAAGGCCCTGATGACCAACCTACAGGAGTCATTGCCGAAGGAGTTGCTTAGAACCAACCGTTCGGGTGCTTATTCGTGCTCTACGATTGTAGACTGTAATACTCGAAAGTATCACGGCTTATTGGTAGTTCCCGTTCCAGAACTGGATGACGAGAACCACGTATTGCTGAGTTCTCTCGACCCTACAGTCATTCAGCATGGCGCTGAGTTCAATCTTGGATTGCATAAGTACCAAGGCAACAATTTCAGTCCTATGGGGCATAAGTACATCCGTGAGTTTGATTGCGATAAGGTGCCAACTACGCTTTATCGTATAGGTGGTGTCATCTTGAAGAAAGAGGTGGTTTTCCAGCATTATGAGGATCGCATCTTGATTCGTTACACCATGGTGGACTGTCATTCAGCTACAACCTTGCGTTTTCGTCCATTCTTGGCTTTCCGCAGTGTGCGCCAGTTTACGCATGAGAATGGAACCGCCTCTCGTGAGTATTCCGAGGTTGACAATGGCATCAAGACTTGCATGTATGCTGGTTATCCAAATCTTTACATGCAGTTCTCCAAGAAGAATGAGTTTGTTTTCAACCCAGATTGGTATCGTGGTGTGGAATATCCTAAGGAGCAGGAGCGTGGCTATGCTTCCAATGAGGACCTCTATGTGCCAGGTTATTTCGAGATGCCTATCAAGAAGGGTGAGAGCATCGTCTTCGCTGCCTCTACCTCTGAGATTAAGACCAGCACATTGAAAAAGCTCTTTGACAAGGAGGTGGATGAGCGTGCCCCTCGTGACAACTTCTTCCATTGTCTCGTCAATGCAGCTCACCAGTTCCATCGCCGTGAGAAAAACGACGACCGATATATCTTGGCAGGCTATCCTTGGTTCAAGTGCCGTGCCCGTGATACATTCATCTCTTTGCCAGGCTTGACGCTCTCCATCGAGGAGGATGACTACTTCGAGCTTGTGATGAAGACAGCCATGAAGGGATATTATGAATTCATGGAAGGAAAACCTATCTCTGTACATATTACCGAAATTGACCAACCTGATGTTCCTCTTTGGGCTATCTGGGCTTTGCAGCAATATGCCAAGGAGACAAGCAAGGAAGAATGCCTGAAGAAATACGGAAAGTTTATTCGCAATATCCTTCAATTCATTGAGGGTAATCATCATCCTAATCTCGAACTACACCCTAACGGACTCCTCTATACCAATGGAAAGGACAAGGCTGTGACTTGGATGAACTCCACAGCCAATGGCAAACCTGTGGTTCCTCGTAGCGGTTACATCGTTGAGTTCAACGCCCTCTGGTATAATGCCCTCTGCTTTGGTGCCGCTTTGGCTGAACTCGACGGAAAGGAAGAACAGCAGAAGCATCTCTTGGAAATCGCAGAGAAGACCAAGCAGTCGTTCCTCGATACCTTCCTCAATGAGTATGGTTATCTCTATGATTATGTGGATGGTAACATGATAGACTGGAGCGTTCGCCCTAACATGATATTCCCTGTGGCTTTCGACTATTCTCCTCTTTCTCAAGACCAGAAGAAGAAAGTTCTCGACATCTGCACCCGTGAGCTTCTGACCCCTAAGGGATTGCGCTCGCTCTCTCCTAAGAGCGGTGGCTATAATCCTGTCTATGTAGGTCCTCAGACCCAGCGCGACTATGCTTATCACCAGGGTACCGCCTGGCCTTGGTTGGGTGGTTTCTACATGGAGGCAAGCTTGAAGCTTTATCGCCGTACACGCTTGAGTTTCATCGAGCGACAGATGGTGGGCTATGAGGATGAGATGTCATACCATTGCCTCGGTACCATCAGCGAGCTTTTCGATGGCAACCCACCATTCCATGGACGTGGAGCTACCTCTTTTGCCATGAACGTGGCTGAGATTTTGCGTGCGCTTGAATTACTTGAAAAGTATCAATATTAATAGGAGGACTGCTATATGAAAGTTTTAATGTTTGGATGGGAGTATCCTCCTCACGTATTTGGTGGCTTGGCTACTGCCAACTTTGGTATCTCACAGGGCTTGCATGCCCAGGGAGATGTAGACATCACTCTCTGTCTTCCTCATCCTTTCGGCGACGAGGACAGAAGTGCTTGTAAGATTGTGGCAATGAACAGTGTGCCTATCGCTTGGCGTGATGTCAATGCTGACTATGTGCAGCAGCGCGTGGGCAACATCATGAGTCCTGAAGATTATTTCCGTTATCGCGACCATATCTATGCCGACTTCAACTACATGCACGTCAATGACCTTGGCTGTATGGAGTTTGCGGGTGGTTATCCATCCAACTTGCATGATGAAATCAACAACTATTCCATTATCGCAGGTGTTGTGGCTCGCTCAGAGGAATTTGATATCATCCATGCCCACGACTGGCTGACATTCCCAGCTGGCATCCATGCCAAGAGAGTGAGTGGCAAGCCATTGTGTATCCATGTGCATGCCACCGACTTTGATAGAAGCCGTGGCAAGGTGAACCCTACCGTGTATGCCATCGAGAAGGATGGTATGGACAATGCCGATTGCATCATGTGTGTGTCTGAGTTGACCCGACAGACCGTCATCAACCAGTATCACCAGGATCCTCGCAAGTGCTTTGCCATGCACAATGCCGTATATCCACTGAAGCAAGAGTGGCAAGACATTCCTCGCCCAGACCATAAGGGCAAGGAGAAAGTAGTCACTTTCTTGGGTCGTCTTACTATGCAGAAGGGACCAGAGTATTTCGTAGAGGCAGCCAATATGGTATTGCATCGTACTCACAACGTGCGTTTCTGCATGGCTGGTTCCGGCGACATGATGGATCAAATGATCTATCTTGCTGCCGAGCGTGGTATCGCCGACCGTTTCCACTTCCCTGGGTTCATGCGTGGCAAGCAGGTTTACGAGTGCTTGAAGGATTCTGATGTATATGTGATGCCATCCGTGAGTGAGCCTTTCGGTATCTCTCCTTTGGAAGCTATGCAATGTGGAACGCCTACCATCATCTCCAAGCAGAGTGGATGTGGTGAGATTCTTACCAACTGCATCAAGGTGGATTACTGGGATATTCATGCCCTTGCCGATGCCATCTATAGCATTTGCCACAATGAGAGTCTCTTCGACTATCTCTCTGTGGAAGGCAAGAAGGAGGTTGACCAAATCACATGGGAGAAGGTGGGTGCCCGTATCAAAGACCTATACCTCAAGACATTGGGGTGGAAATAAAGTGAAGAGTGAAGAAATCAACGCCTTTACTATTCATAACAACAAAATTCAAATTTCAAAATAGAATAACATGAAAACAATTTGTTTATATTTCGAGATACATCAGATTACCCATCTGAAACGCTATCGTTTCTTTGATATTGGTACCGATCATTATTACTATGATGATTACGAGAATGAGCGTACCATCAGTGAGATAGCGGAGAAGTCATATATGCCAGCTCTCAACGCCCTGTTGGAGATGATCAATAATAGCGACAAGTATTTCAAGGTTGCTTTTTCTCTCTCAGGTGTGGGTATGGAGCAGCTGGAGCTTCATGCGCCTCAGGTATTGGAGAAGTTGCAGGAACTGAACGCCACTGGTTGCGTGGAATTCCTCGCTGAGCCATATTCTCATGGTTTGTCTTCGCTTGTCAATGAGGATAGTTTCGCCAAGGAGGTGAAGCGCCAGGCTGCCAAGATAGAGGAGTATTTCGGCAAGAAGCCTACTGTGCTTCGCAACTCATCCCTTATCTATAGTGATGACATCGGCTTTAAGGTTTCCCAGATGGGCTTTGAGGGAATGTTGACAGAAGGTGCTAAGCATGTCTTGGGCTGGAAGTCACCTCATTATGTCTATCATTGTGCTTTGGCTCCAAAATTGAAGCTCTTGTTGCGTGATATCAAGTTGAGCGACGATGTGTCCTTGCGTTTCAACAATAGCAGTTGGGATGGCTATCCTCTCTTTGCAGACACCTATATCAATGAGATAGCAGCGCTTCCTCAGGAGGAGCAGATTATCAATATCTTCATGGAGTTGTCAGCTCTCGGTATTGCTCAACCTTTGTCAAGCAATATCCTTGAGTTCTTCAAGGCTCTTCCTGCTTGTGCCAAGGAAAAGGGAATCACTTTCTCTACACCTTCTGAGATTTGCAAGAAGATGAAGTCTGTGGGAGAGATTAATGTTCCTGATACCTTGAGTTGGGTAGACGAGGAGCGTGATGTCAGCACATGGCTTGGTAACCCTATGCAGCGTGAGGCTTTCAACAAACTCTATAGTGTTGCCGACCGTGTTCGCATTGCCAATGACCCTCGTATCAACCAAGACTGGGATTATCTTCAAGCAAGCAATAACTTCCGCTTCATGACCACCAAACCAAGCAATGTGGGGCTTGATCGTGGCATCTACTCAAGTCCTTTCGATGCTTTCACTAACTACATGAACATCTTGGGCGACTTCTTGAGAAGAGTGGAGCAGCTTTATCCTGCTGATGTTGACAACGACCAGTTGGAGAACTACATGACCAGTCTCAAGAACATGGAAGAGGAGATTGAGGTGAAGGATAAAGAAATCGTTCGTCTCCAGGCTAAGATTGAGAAGATAGAGAAGGAGGCTGAGAAGCTTCGTGCAGAGAAGGCTAAGACTGCTAAGGCAACAGCCAAGAAGCCTGCTGCAAAGAAGACCGCGGCAAAGACAACTACTAAGTCTACTGCGAAATCAACAGCAACAAAGGCTGCTCCTAAGGCTGAAAAGCCAATAGCTGAGGAAAAGCCTGCTACAGCAGAGTAAGTTGCCTATATAACAAAAGAGTGCATCATGGATGGAAACGTCTATGATGCATTTTTTTGTGGTTTTTTAGTATTTTCTTTAGTCTATTTTTTTTTCTTTTCTTTTGGGCCTTTTTGCTTCTTTTAGCGTTGTAAGAAACATAAAAAAGGCCATACCTTACGGGGTTTAACTCCTTCGGGTATAGCCTTTAATTTTAAGTGTATGTATGGGTTATTTCAAACCTCTAAGTTGAATATATTCAGTTAAGCTAAATATTATATCTTAGATTAATAACCTGGGTTCTGCCAGAAGCCTGTAGTACTGTTTACCTCAGTAGTGAAGTTCTGGACGGCATCTATCTCATTTTGTGGAATTGGTCGATAGAGGTAATGCTTACTTGTGTCGGCATTCAAGTTGCTTGAAGCCTGTGCGTTGTACTTGGCTACATACTCATAGAGCTTACCTGTACGCTTCAAGTCGAACCAACGCATCTGCTCACCGCAGAACTCTATTGCGCGCTCCTCAAGGATGGTGTCAATGGTAGCATTGCCACTCAAGGTGTTGTCCTGTCCATCAATAGCACGAACTTGACGAAGCTGGTTGATTGTAGCCATAGCTGCAGATGCATTGCCAAGAGCTAACTGGCATTCTGCCTTGATGAGATACATCTCAGGCATACGCATTACAATGGCATCACGGCTTGAGATGTCGTGGGTAGGGTAGTTTGGATCATAAACATCATCCAAGAACTTCTTGATACCAGGGAATGAACACCAACCACCAATCTTGTATGAGTTGTATCGATTGTCGCCATACACCTTAGAACTTGCTACAGCTGCTTCTGTTGGTTTGGCTGTTGCCTCATCAAATGATGTGTATACAGGGATGTCACCACCTGCCATGAACTGGATACGATATCTGTTCTTAGCCCAAGCTTGCATAGCCTTACCTTCAGGAGAATCACCATCCATAGGGCAGTAGTAGATAGCTGTATCTGCCAATTCTGGATAGTTCTTTGCGTTCTTAGCCAAGTCTGGGGATGCGATGTCATAATGATCAAGCAATGTAGCTTCGCTTCGCTGGTCGGTAGCCTTGTGCTTCTCCAACAAGTTCCACAAGTGGAGTGATGGCAAGTAACGAGTAAATCCACGTCCGTATGGAGAATACTGTGCACCACACTCTACATTCTTGCCTGTTGACTTACTCTTGATTGTGGTCTTGCCCTTAGCGACACGCCAGAATACTTGAGTGTCTTTCTGGCCATTACCACCTAAGTCTGTTGCTCCATTGTTCCACATAGATACGAACATCAGCAACATAGCACTGCCACCACGGCTATAGCCTGTACGGGTAATTAAGCCATTGTATGACATAGGGCTACCACCTTCCAAACGGTAACGATAAGGGATACAATTGGCGTTGGTTGCAATATCCTGAGAGTAGGTAATGCCAAAGAGTGCCTCCTTGTTTGTGTTGTAGCTCTCGTTGTCCATGGTCCATACATCAGTGTACTTATTGTACAAAGAAGCGTAGTCGCTTGCACCAATTACAGCCTCTGCATCAGCTTGGGCTGCCTGGTAGAGTGCATTCTTGTCCTTGCCATCATAGTTGCCACCTGAGATGGTCTGACCTAACTGACCACCCAACCAAGAAGCTGCGTAGAGAAGCACTCTCGCACGCAAAGCCTTAGCTGCCCAGTAGTTTGCTCGACCATCTGCCTTGGTCTTGTAACCAGCTGCCTCAAACTTAGCGATAGACTCGTCCAAGTCGTTCAAGATGTTGCCGTATACAACATTCTCTGGTGTTCTCACAGGGTTGAAGTTCTGTGCGGTGACAGGCTCTGAGTTGTATGGGATGGCTCCCCAGATGTTAACCATGTGGAAGTAATAGAATGCACGCATGAAGTAAGCTTCTCCCAAGTCGCGGTTCTTCTCCTCGTCACCGAGAAAAGAAGCTTCGTTTACATACTTGATGGCATTGTTGCAAACGTCTGTCGCACTATAGAACAATTCCCAGTACTGATCGAGACAAGGGTTGTCGGCAACATTGCTTTCCAATGAAGCTGCTGTGAGGTTGTAAGAAACCAAACCTTTCTGCTTATTGTCATAACCATAGTAGAACAAGTCTGTACCCATTTCACTCAGTCCGAGTCCTGCCTCCTTGCCATACCAGCCACGGGCAAATGTATAGCAGTTAGCTACCAAACCTTCCAAACCAGAAGGGGTCTTGTATGTTAAGTCGGCAGTTTCGCCCACCTTGTTCTCTTCCTCAAGGAAGTCTGAGCAAGAATTGAGACCCAACATCAAAGAAGAAGCGGCTGCCATCAATAATATCTTTGTTTTCATAATGATTCGATAATTTTTAGAATTCAACATTTAAACCTACAACAACTTGCTTCTGCATTGGGAATGAGATGCTACCACCACGCTCTGGGTCGTAGTTGTCTATCTTACTCCATGTCAAGAAGTTCTTCATTGAGCAATAGATGCGAGCCTTGCTCATGCCGATGTTGTGCAACCACTTAGCTGGCACATTGTAAGAGAGGGTGATATCCTTGATCTTGAAGTAATCTGCCTTCTCGTATGTGTAAGCTGTTTTGTAAGTTGACCAGATCTTGTTCTGGTCAGAACCCAAACCTGGGTTAGGGAATCTTGCGTCCTGATTGTTTGGTGTCCAATAGTCGATGCCGTCACCCCAGTTGGCTGACTCATAGTTCAACTGCTGGTTCATGTCGTAAGAGATATAGCCACCCAAACGAGCCATCAACTGTACTGACAGTGAGAAATCTTTGTAGGTGAAGGTGTTGGCCATACCGAATACATGGTTAGGGTCACGGTTGTAGAGCACACGGTCGTCAGAGGTGATGGCACCATCTCCATCTGCGTCATAGATCTTTGGAGAACCTGGTGTACCATATCCCTTTGTACCAGCACATGCAGGAGCTGCGCCCTCATGGTTTGCCTTGAAGTCTTCTACGTACTTGTCGAATTCACCGATACCCCATGCGCCGTCTACCTTGTAGTCATAGAAAGCGTTGACACGGTTGCCTACGAACAAGCCCTTAGTGCCAGAGATGTATTTGTCTACACCACCTGTCAATTCTGTAATCTCATCCTTGAAGTGAGAGTATGACCAGTTGGCTGTCCAGTCGAAGTCCTTTGTGCGAATGATGTCTGTCATCAAGGAAATCTCAAGACCCTGTCCCTTTGTCTTACCGATGTTGTCGATGACTGTTGGGAATGAAGATGCTGGAGCGGTGCGATAGAACAACAAGTCGTAAGTGTGGTTCCAATAGTAGTCGATGCTACCGCTGATTCTACCATCAAAGAAACCAAAGTCGAGACCCAAGTTGAATGAAGATGTCTTCTCCCATGTCAAGTTGGAGTTACCCATCTGGCTTGGAATCTTACCTGCTACGTCGTTGTTGCCTAAATAATAATAGTAGGTTGTTGAGCTCAATGTTGCCAATGTGGAGTATGCGTCAATGGCGGCGTTACCGGAAACACCCCAAGAAGCACGGAGCTTCAAATTGCTTAAGAACTTTTGGTCTTTTAACCAATTCTCCTCGATTAATCTCCAACCTGCTGCTACTGATGGGAAGTAACCCCATTTATGACCCTTTGCCAAAGTTGATGAACCATCAGCACGGAGAGAGGCAGTCAACAAGTATTTGCTTGCGTATGAATAGTTCAAACGACCGAAGAAAGACAACATCGCAGTCTTTACGTATGTTGATGTGGTGACTGGAGACAGAATCTTGGATAGGTCGTTGTAGCCACTCTCATAATAATGGGTTGCACCTGCATCGCCACCTACCGTAGAACTTTCAGTCACGGTTTGTGTCAACTCATGACCAAGCAAAGCTGTCAAGTCATGCTTCTCTGCGAAGGTGGTATTGTAGTTGATTGTATTGTCCCATGTAATCGCCGTGGAGTTTTCCTTAATCTGGCGAATGTAGCTGGTATGAGGAGACTGGTATCTCTGTTGGCTCTCATAGTCTTGGTAGAGACCATTGCGTGAGTCGCTTCTGTCAACAGCAAACATAGAACGCATATTCAGACCCTTGACAGGTGACAATTCTACATAAGCATTTCCGAAGAAACGAGTAGACTGGGTGTTGTTCTGGTAAGCGCCATCCACGTCGTCGAGCAGTGGAGAACAGTGAGCTGCATACCATGGGTTAGGAGTTGAGTTGATGGTACCATCCGACAAATATGGGTGGGTGATGGTGGTCATCTTCAATGCCTGATTGTAAACACCTGAATTACGACGGTTCCAGTTCTTGTATGTGAAGAGGAGGCTTGTGCCCACCTTTACAACCTTGTTGATGCGGTGGTCTATGTTTGCCTTGCCATTGTAACGGCTCATTTGGTCGTTCTTCATCAAACCACGGTCGTAAAGCGCACCGAGTGATACGTTGAAGTTGGTCTTCTCGCTACCGCCGGCTACATTTACCTCATAGTTCTGTGAAGAGCTGTTCTTCAAGAGCAAGTCGCCCCAGTCTGTGTAAGAACCATCGTTGTAGATGTCGAGGGTGTTGGTGCCATCGTCCAATTTTTCTGTAAGCACGCTCTCTGGTGTGATTCCACTCAGAATTGTATTGTAAGCATCCTGTGTCATGTCTCCCTTGGCCCAATCTTGGTAAGCACGCTTGTCGATAAGGCGCTGTACCTCCTTTGCACCATACATAGAATGTGCGGCATTGGTAGGACTATTGAAAGAGTTGTAGAAGTTGAAACCTACGCTTGTCTTTCCTGCCTTTCCACGCTTTGTCGTGATGATGATAACACCATTCGCACCACGTGTACCGTAGATGGCGGTAGATGAGGCATCCTTCAATACCTCCATAGACTCAATGTCGGAAGGGTTTATGTCGAGGGTGGAGCCGTAAGCCACACCATCGACAAGAATCAATGGATTGTTGGAAGCCAACATAGAACGGGCACCACGGAGATTGATGCTTACACCTGAACCAGACTCACCACTTGACTGCTGCAAGTCCATTCCTGGAATCTTTGCTTGCATGGCTTGCATGGCATTTGAAGAAGCCACGTTCTTGAGGTCGTCAGACTTAATGGAGGCAACTGAACCGGTAAGGTCACGCTTCTTGACAACGCCATAACCGATGACAACCAACTCGTCCAATGTGTTGACATCTTCTTCCATGACGATGTTAAGGGTAGTTTGATTACCGACTTTTACTTTTTTGTCTTTGTAACCTACATAAGTGATTTTGAGTACCGTCGAAGGGGTAACTCCATTGAGTACGAAATTACCATCCAAGTCTGTGACTGACCCAGAACCTGCGGTTCCTTCAGGAACAACGCTTACACCAATCATTGGTTCTCCATTAGAGTCCTTGATAGTACCCTTGATGGTAGCTTGGGCAAATGCGCCATAGCAAACTGAACCTAATGCAAGTGCCAAACTGACACGTTTCAATTGTTGATACATAATGATTTGTTTTAGGTTATTATTATTTTAAGTGTTTCTTGGTCTAAAGGTATTTACTAACGAATATGCTCGCTTTCTTTTACTTCAAGATCGTATTGCTGATGCAAAAGTAGTAAAAAAAAACAAAAACGCCTAAAAAATAGTTTGAAAAAGTCCGTAAACGTTTACTTTAGTGTCAATGTTACAATATAGGAGTCTTTCTTGCTTTTTTGTTGTTGTTTTGTAAGAAATATGTTTCATTGCGTATTTTAGATGGTGTTTAGATAGGGGATAAACAAAGCAAGCAAGGGAAAGAAAAACTTTTCCTTGCTTGATATATGATGCTTTTTGCAGAACTTACTTTGCAATGTACAACTTACTTTGCAATGTACTTCTTGTTTTTGTGGATGTAAATGCCCTTGCTCAAGTTGTGCAAGTCGCTATCTGATGCGTTTTTGACAACGAGGCGACCACTTAGGTCGTAGATGTTGTTGTTTGCCAAGGCGTTGTCTGTTACCATCTTGACAATGCCGCTAGTGCTAACTTTTGTTCCTTTTAGAGTGATAATCCATGCAGCTTGGGCATTCTTAGGTGTGAAAGTCAAGGTTCCTGTTGCAGGACTGCTCAAAGCGATTTCGAAACTTTGATTTGTAGTTGTATTTGTTGTGCGACTTGGAAATACGTATGCGTCGGAACCATATTCTGTACCATTTAGCTCTCCTAAATAGCAAGTGACATTGTCTTCATTAGCGTAGCCAGCAAATGTAGCAGATGTGATGTTGACACCTTCTGGTAAGTTGATGGTAAACTGAACACCTTTGCTGTATTTGATGGTATTGGCTTTTGCAGATGCATATTTTTTCGTTCCATTATTGCTGATGGAACACCCATTATTGAAACTCCATTCTGTATCACTTGTTGTGGCTGTGCTTGTAGTTGCGTCCAACTTGTAGCTAATTTCATCTCCATCACCAGGATTTGGGGAGGGGGTAAGTCCTGTTGCGTTGCATTGGTCATCTACAGTTGAATCGTATTTCTTAATCCAAAGATTTCCTGAAGAGCAGGTGATTTTGGATCCATTCTTGAATACCAAGTTGTCTACGAATCGGATGTCAATGCCTTTCTTGGCACTGATTTGTACGTTGTCAAGAGTGATGTTCTTGATGTGACTCTCAGGACGACCGATGAGGAAGATGGCGTTGCCGGTGCAAACGTCTGTGGTCTTCACGTTCTGTAGCAAAATGCCATTGTAGGTAGGAGTAGTGCTGTCGAGTGCACGGGCGTTAGCCTTGTCTACTGCAGGGTCACTATTGTAGTTCTTGTCATAGTAGCAGTCCATGGAGAATGGGTTTGCCACTTTGGTCATCGTGAAGTTGGTGAAACGGAAGTCTTCCTCGCCACCGCCACGGAGAGTTGTTACGCCATTCTTAGTATCCATGCCAGTCTTCAAACGAATACCAGCTGTAGTTCCATTCATGTTGATTTTGTCGAACCAGACATGCTTGATATTTTTGGTGTAACTGCCGATGGAAGCACCATGACCTTTTCCAAACTCGCAGTTCCATACGTGGATATACTGAGCGTCATTGTCACAAACCACGTTGTCATCACCATTGCTGATGTTGCAGTTGTAGATATTGACGTATGGTCCCCAGATTGAAATACCATCTGTGTTGTGCGAAGCCTTGCCTGCGCCAGCTTCAGAAGCAGGTTCGCTGATGGTAACATCATGGATGGTGGCATGGCTTGCCTTGCCGCTGTTGCTGATGGTGATGTTTACACCGGGAGTATTCTGAATTTTGAAGTTGCGGAGCAAGAATCGTTGACCTTGTTCAAAGCGAATCATTGCTCCAGGATTAAAGTCTTTCTTCTGCTCCTTCGCAAGCCACCATTGTGCACCCTGTCCATCGATGATGGAAGTTTCGCCTTCACCCTCGATGACGATATCATTCTGCTTGCGGTTCTTGCAGCCGACAAAGACGACCTTTGTGTTTGGAGCCTTGCCGTATTCCACGAGCTTGAGAGTGGCACCGGCACACAAGTGGAGGATTGTCTTCGACTTGATGCTGAGTACCTCAGTGCTGCTGGTCATCTGGTCAGTGCTACCAAACATCCAGGTTCCTGCAGGAATCACGACCATACCACCAGTAGATGGTACTGCGTCTAAGGCAGCTTGGATAGCCTTTGTATTGTCAGCTGATGATGTGGAAGCGCCATAGCTTGTGATATTGAATGTGTTTGCCGCAGTGATGCTTGGCAACTGTGGTAATGATACTGCTGGCCATCCCTCTGGGGTGTTTTGGGCATTTTGCTCCGCTGTGATGCCAGCAAATGTCTGTGCCTTGGCAAACAAAGGGAGTGCCAAGAGTGCTGCCAGTGCAATCGTTTTTAAGTTTAATTTCTTCATTGTCATTCTTTAGGTTTATTGATTTCGAGTTTTATGTGGCAAAGTTACAATTATTATTTCGATTTCGGGATATGCGATGTTCGAAAAAACACGCAAACGATTACGAAAGGGAAGTCTTTATTGCTATTTGCCTCTGTTCTCGGATACAGTTGTTGTATTGATGGTGCAAAGATAGTGTATTGGGAATTGTGAGTTAACACTTTCTGATACATTCTGATACTTTCTAATACATTCTGATACTTTCTAATACTTTCAGACTTACGAAATTATCTCGACCTGTACGGTTGAAAGTGTTTCTGTAATAAATTCCCAATATTTTCGTTCTT
>SAMEA104315437__coassemble_577_pt1 | contig 16877 bp, 16 predicted proteins | sample SAMEA104315437__metabat2_high_PE_043 | metagenome-assembled genome bin SAMEA104315437 (sample SAMEA104315437) | gut metagenome | biome: Monkey gut; feature: monkey-associated habitat; material: faeces | place: China | collected 2013 | reverse complement strand
ATGCACGGTTCTTGAAGGGGAAAGCGGGGGTAACCCCGCAGACCTACTTAGAAACTATAAATCTGGAAGAATATGTATACAATCGCAATTGATGATCCAAATATTTATCAAGCTGGAGAGATTTTTGCAAGTGAAAATCATTCGAGTTTGAAAGAAATGGTTAATAAGTACGTGGCAGAATTGGCGGCTAAGGTTTTGTCTCGTAAGGATAATTATGTGCCAATAACCAAAACCGAGAAGTTCAAAAATGCAATGAAGGCTTTGGATGCTTATGTTGTAGATGATTTGAAAACGCCTGTTCCTGCAGATGAAGATGGAAAAGGTGCTATCGCTATAGTAAAGTATAGCCTATGAAAGTTTTTGTTGATACTAACGTCTTTATTGATTACATTTGTAAGCGTGATCAATTTTTTGTTCCTGCAAAAGGTGTTATTGCTGCGTGTGTTTTAGAAGAATATGAAATCATTGTTTCTTCTTTGACAATTGTCAATACTCTTTATATTGGTAGAAAATATGGAACAGAAGTTTTGAAGGAAAACTTTTGGCTTTCTCAAACAATGTAACAGTAGCAGATTTGCCTGTTAGTTTGGTATTAGAAGCATTAAAATCAGATTGGAAAGATTATGAGGATTCATTACAATATGCTACGGCAATGCAGCGAGAAGCTAGTTGTATCGTTACTCGTAATAAGAAGGATTTTGAAAAAGCTCAAATTCCAGTTTATACACCAGATGAGTTTTTAGCGACTTTAGTCGTCAAGGAATAAATATATAAATAAGTTTAAGCCTCGGCTGTAGAGCTACAGTCGGGGCTTTTTCGTCCTCTCTCTTTCCCTCCAGAAATATTCCGCTAAAAGTTTGGCTGTTAGGAATATTAATCGTATCTTTGCAGCGTGGAACTAAAAAATAAGAAAATATGGAAGCAACATTATCAAATATAACAACGGCAATTACAATTCCTCAAGTAGACTTTAAGTTGCTTAAAGAATTGGCAAATAGGTTTGGATGGATTATTCAAACTGAGAAAAAAAGTGGAATAGAAGAAGCTTTGGATGATGTAAAAGCTGGTCGTGTATATCATGCGGAAAATGCTCATGATTTGATTGAAAAGTGTTTGTCATGAAGTATTCTATTGATTATACTAACCGTTTCAAAAAGTCTTTGAAGAAGAGTGTAAAGAGAGGTTTGGATCCTTTTTTGATAGAAACTGCAGTTGATATACTTGCATCTGATGGAAAACTTCCTGCCTCTTATAAACCTCATAAGCTACATGGAAATTTGGAAGGAGTATGGGAATGCCATATACTTCCTGATTGGTTAATGCTTTGGCTTCAAGATGATGGTAAGTTGACTTTGTTACTTCTTGATAATGGAACCCATTCAGAATTACTTGGTAAATAATAAACAAAAGAAATAAAGTTGGAACCTCGGCTGTTGTACTACAGTCGGGGCTTTTTCTTGATGCAAAAAATGAAAGACTTTGCCTTTTCTTGCCCTTCTTCCACACTATATGGGATTTATGCTAAAAAGATTTGGTGGTTACGATAATTTATAGTAACTTTGTGGGCAATAACGTAAACAAAAAGGAATAACTAAAAAACTAAGTACAATGAAAAAGATAATCGCAATTGTAGTCTTTGGATTGATGATGGTTACCAGCATGGTGGTTATGGCAGGATGTAAGTCTGCTGATAAAGGAACATGCCGTATTCATGGCACCATGGAGTCGAGTAGATGGGATGGAAAGAAAATATTCCTCGTACCGATGTTCGGCTTGCAAGATGCGGCACATGTCGATTCTGTTGTCGTCAAGGACGGAAAGTTTGAGTTTACTGCCGATACTGTGGAGATGAAGGTTATCCGTGTGGATTACCATTATCGTGATGGTGTGCAAGATTTGCTCGTTGTATCAGAGCCTGGTGATGTAAAAGTTACGATCGGTGCCAACAGCGTATCTTCTGGAACTCCTCAGAATGACTCCCTCCAAGTATGGAAAGACCAAATGATGAAATTCAATACAGAGTATAACCAGCTTCGTATGCAAGCACGTCAGGCAGGTTCTGATGAAATCCTTATGACAAAAGGCAAGGAAATCCAAAAACAATTGCGTGATTATAATGCGGCATTCACCAAGCGTCAAGCTCCTGGTGTGTTCAAGGATTTCTTGCAGAAGATGTATCCTGGTAAGTAATGATGGTATAGAAATCATATTAAGTAAAGGATGAAATCTGTCTTATAATCTACTCGAAGCTCATGAAAAAGCTATTTCTGAAATATTGGAGATGTGCCCTGATTGTTCTTTTCGGCTTGGGCATCTTCCTCTTTTGGTATTGTGGTTATCCACAGGCTTTATGCTACCAAGAGCAAAACCAACTCTTCCTTTGGTCGACAGACTATTTCTGTCGTGATATGAGTGTGGCAGGAGGCTTTGCCGATTATGTCAGTGAGTTCTTGGTGCAGTTTTATTATGTTCCTTTGGTAGGAGCCTTCATCTTGGCTTGTGTCTTCACGTCATTCTATGTGCTTTGCTGTCTTATAGCAAAGACCTTTGTGTTGGGCACTACCAAGCAAAATGCCGTTCGAACATCATTTAAATGGTACTGGAATGTCTTTCTAATCTTGCCTGCTTTTCTTTTGTTGGAAGTGATGGGAGATATTGAGGTACTCTTGTCTTTCCCAATTGCCTTGACGCTTTCTTTGTTAATGGCCTGGCTGATGAACATCGCAACTAAAAAGATGGGTTTGCGACTGTTTGGAGTGGAAGTATTCGTAATACCTCTTTTATTTTGGTTGATAGGAGGTGGAGCCACATGGTTATACGTCTTCTTGCGTATCGCTTTCTGTTGGTGGCAATATCGCAAGCCTTTCCTCTTGCTTTTGACTATCCCTTATTTTCTTGCCGTTCAACTCATCTGTTATGCCACGATACTCGTGCAATATCCTTTGTCGTCTGTGGTGGTTGGTATCAATTATTATCGTGTGCCGATGCATTTTCCAGGCACGAACTGGGGCTATGACAAGAATTTATATGCCTTGCTCAAGCAAAACGAACAGGTGAGGAATGGTAAGTGGAATGAAATCATACAGGATGCTGAGAAATATCAAGTGCAAATGCCATATTCCAGCAATTGCGTGAATCTTGCCTTGGCAGAGACTCGCCAACTTGCCGATCGTATGTTCACCTTCTATCAGAGTGGCGAGGATGCGCTCCTTGCGCCACGTAGCAGAGACAATATGTCGATGTATCCTACTATGGAAGCCTTCTGGTATCTCGGCTTGGTCAACTCTTCCTTGCGCTATGCCACGGACTTACAGGCATCCATCTTGAATGGAAGAATGAGCGGAAGACTCATGAAGCGAATGACGGAATGCCAAATCGTGAATGGTAAATTTAGTGTAGCTCGCAAGAACATCGACATCTTGAAGCAATCGCTTTTCTATCATGATTGGGCTGTGCAAGCTGAGGCTTTGCTCGGAAACAATACCGCCATCAGTCATGCCCCAGACTTGGGTAGGGCGAGAAGAATGAGATTTAAGACCGATATGCTCTATAGCTATGATGAGATTGACAAGATGATGGGGTTGCTCTTCATCAACAATCCCGACAATAAGATGGCACTTGATTATTTCATGGGACAGATGCTCTTGAAGGGCGATATCCAGGGCTTTATGAGATATGGCAGTTGGGTGCAGCAATATGGTGGCTATTCACAGATGCCATACGGTTACGCAGATGCCATCAAGTGCATTCAGAATAAAGGTAATGTACCAGGCTCTCCATACGCTGAATATGTAAAACGAATGATGAGTAGACAGAAAGGAGGTGAACAATGACGTTGAAAGTAATGAAAACGAAGAAAGAAAGATACTTGAAATCTAAAATGACAACTCCTTTGTCTAAAGCTTTAGGCATTGGCTTGATTTACATGTCCATCTTGTTGTCTGCTTGTACTCCTTCGGTAGAGAACCCTAAGTTAGTGAACCAGCAACCGAGAATCTATCCCGACTATATCGGAGTGACTATCCCTGCGGATATCGCTCCACTGAATTTCAATATGAAGGGAGAGGTCGCTGATGTTGTGGATGTAGTGGCCAAGGGAAGTAAAGGCGGTGAAATCCACGTGAGTGGTGACTGGGCTGACTTCAATGTAGATGATTGGCATCAGTTGACGGAACAAAACGTGGGAGGCAGCATCACCTTTACGGTCTGTACACGAAAAGATGGCGAATGGAAACAATACAAGAATTTCAAGATGTATGTCAGCCCTTATCGCTTGGATGACTATGGCTTGACTTATCGCCGTATCGCGCCTGGTTATGAGGTGGGTGGTGACATTGGTATCTATCAGCGTGACATCCATACCTTTGAAGAGACTGCTATCATGACAGAGACAGCCTTGCCAAGTCGTTGCTTCAATTGCCATACCGCCAATGCCACCGACCCAAGACAACTTACCGCTCAGATTCGTGGTGAGGGTGGTGGTACACTCGTGATGAAAGATGGAAAGCAACAGTGGATTGATACCAAGACTGATTCTACCAAGGCAGCAGGTAGCTATGCCTATTGGCATCCGGGAGGTAATTATGTGGCATACGCAGCCAATGCCGTCCACCAAAGTTTCTTTGTCGGAACCAAGAAGCCTATCGAGGTTTATCATGATTTCAGCAATATCGTACTGCTTGATACACGAACCAATGAACTGGTTTTGGATAAGCGTTTGATGACCCCAGATTGGTTGGAGATATTCCCAGCTTTCAGTCCTGATGGCAAGACGATGTATTACAGTACCTCCAAGGCTTGTCGTGTGCCTGCTGAATATCTCAAGGTGAAGTGCTCATTGGTGAGCATTCCTTTTGATGCCAAGACAGGTAAGTTTGGCGAAAAGGTGGATACGCTCTTGAATGGACCAAAGACAAATATGAGTTATGTCTTGGCTCGTCCTTCCTATGATGGCAAGTGGCTGATGTATGTAAGATGCAGTCGCAGCAACTTTCCAATCGTACAGCCTGATGCCGACTTATGGTTGATGAACGTAAAAACCAAGGAAACGCATCCTTTGAGAGCGGTAAACAGTGGCATGAGTGAGAGCTATCACAACTGGAGCAGTAACTCCCGATGGTTTGTCTTCTCTTCCAAGCGAGGCGATGGCATGCATACTCGCCTTTATCTGTCGAGCATCGATGACAAAGGCAATGCTACCAAGCCGTTCCTCTTGCCACAGCGCAATCCGTGGAAATATTATCATGCTTTGTTTGATGCCTATAATGTGCCTGACTTCACAAAAACGAAGGTGGATTTCGATATTCGTGAGACTCGCAACCAAGTGTTCTCGGATGAAAGACCACAGGTTAGAATCAGGTAGAAAGCAATGACAGAAAGGCTTAAAACGAGATGGGTTAAGCCACATATAAGAATTTAATAATAATCAAGATTCGATGAAAGTAATAACAAACTATTGGAAACTATTCCTCTCGCTACTCTTTGGGGTGGCGGTGATGGTGTTTTGGGCAGTTCCATACGTGAGTGGGTTGTGTTTCCAAGAACAATTACAGATGTTCCTCTTTGATAGCCATTATTTCTTGGAGAGGATGATCTTGCCAGGAGGACTTGCCGACTATATAAGCGAGTTCTTGGTGCAGTTCTACTATATGCCAGTCTTGGGTGCTGCCATCATAGCCTTGCTTTTGGTGGGCATTCAAGGTACGGTGTGGGAGTTGATGCGCCAATATGGTGCCAAACGTGATTTCCCTGGTTATCTCTTGAGTTTTGTCCCAAGTATTGTCTTGTGGTGCTTCATGGGAGATATCAACGTGCTGCTCTCTTTTGTCGTGGCATTATTGGGGGCTTTGACGATGGCATGGGTACACAACCGTTTCCATAACCGTTTGGTAAAAGTTGTGTTCCAATTGGTGAGCACGGCTTTCGTCTATTGGCTGTTAGGCCCAGTGGTCTTTGTCTATGCAGCCCTCTTGATGGCTGATACCTTGCAACGAGGCAAGCAGAAGGGCAATCTCTTTTCTGCCTTTGGCTATGCGTTGGGTATTTTGGTTCTTACTATCGCTTGGATATTGCTCACCACGCAGTCGTTGCAATATCCGATGAACCGTATTTTTGCAGGACTTAATTACTACCGTTATCCAGGCTTAATACCATCCATGCAGTTTGTAGTGATGGCTTTGGCTGTCATCATCCCGCTCTTGGGCATGGTGAAGGTGCAGAGACCTCTCTTGCAAAAGTTACAGCAGAATAAGGTGGTGATGGTAGGAAGTTACCTATTATTGATAGTAGCATCCTTCTTTGGTATCAAGGCGTCTTTTGATGAGCTGACTTACGACCTCATCGATTATGATTTCTTGGTGCGTACTGAGCAGTGGAATAAGATTATCGATAAGGCTGAGAAGAAGCAACCATCCACTCCATTGGAAGTGTCTTGCGTGAATCTTGCCTTGAGTCAGCAGGGGATGCTTGCCGACCGTCTTTTCGAGTTTTATCAGAATGGTGGCGAGGGCTTGATTCCTACCTTTAGCCGAGATATGACTTCACCGGTATCTACCTCCGAGATATTCTTCCGCTTGGGTATGGTGAATGATGCCGAGCGATTTATGTTTGAGGCACAGGAAGCGATACCTAACTATCGTAAGAGTAGTCGGATGACTCGTCGCATCGCTGAATGCGAACTTATCAATGGTAATTATAAGGTGGCAGCCAAGCTGCTGAGTCGATTGGAGAAGACGCTCTTCTATAGCCATTGGGCAGAGAAAACAATGGGGTTGTTGGGCAACGAGAAAGCTATCAACAGTCATCCTATCTATGGCAAGTTGCGCAAGAATCGTGAGAAGAAAAAGGATTATCTTTTCAGTGATAGAGAGATGGATCAGATGATAGGTCGATTGTTAGTCAATAATATTCAGAATAAGATGGCGTATGAATATCTAATCTGCTATGAGTTGCTGACTTGCAATCTCCAAAAATTCAAAGAGTACTATCCTTTGGGAAAAGATATGGGGTACGATCATATCCCTCGCTCTTTCCAGGAAATTCTGATAGGCAATTGGTTGATGACTCATGGCGATCCGCGTACGATACCTTACAGCGTTGATGCTAATGTGGTGAATAATACGGTGGAGTTCTTCCAGATCAATCTTGCCAATCCTAAGGATCCACGACTCAATCAGATGCCGTATGTTACCAATGCTTGGCATTATATGATGATTAATCAAAAACAATAAAAGGAGAGTCTTATGAAGAAGATGAAATATATGGTTGGAACATGGCTTCTGGGGGCTACGGTGTGGGGAATGGCTTCCTGTACATCGGCGCCTGAGAATGCTGTGCAAGTGAACCAACTGCCTAAGATATTCCCCGACTATGTGGGGGTAACAGTGCCTACGGACATCGCTCCGCTGGATTTCAATATGGCGGATGAAGCCTTTGATGCGATGGATGTGGTGGTGAAAGGCTCTAAGGGAAGTGAACTGCATGCCAATGGTGACTATGCCGACTTTAACATTGACGAATGGCACCAACTGCTCCAGCAGAACAAGGGAGGCAAACTCTCGGTTACCGTCAGCGTGAAGAAGGATGGACAATGGACACAATACAAGAATTTCGACATCAAGGTGAGTCCGTATGCCTTGGATGAGTGGGGATTAACTTATCGCCGCATAGCCCCAGGTTATGAGGTGTATGGCAAGTTGGGCATTTATCAACGCAACTTGAGTAACTTTGATGAGATGCCAATCCTTGAGAATACGGCTGCTCCGGGCACTTGTCTGAACTGCCATACGGCAAACAAAACAAACCCCGACCAGTTTACCTTCCATGTACGAGGTGACCATGGAGCCACGATGATACAGCAGGAGGGTAAGCGAGAGTGGCTGAAGGCAAAGAATGATTCCATCCATGGTTCGATGGTGTATCCTTACTGGCATCCATCGGGCAAGTATTGTGCCTATAGTACCAATACCACTCATCAGAGTTTCCATGCTGTGAAGGATGAGCGCATCGAGGTATTCGACCAGGCATCCGATGTCTTCGTCTATCAGCCAGATACCCATGAGCTGTTGTTGGACTCACTCTTGATGACAAAAGATCATTATGAGACTTATCCAGTTTTTTCTCCTGACGGCAAGACACTCTATTTCTGCTCTTCTACGGCAGAGCCTATTCCGAACGGCTATAAGGACATCAAGTATAACATCTGTAAGATAGCTTTTGATGCGACAACAGGTAAGTTTGGCAATCAGGTAGACACCATCTTCAATGCTCGCCAGTTGGGCAAGAGTGCCACCCATCCACGCCCTTCGTATGATGGCAAGTACATCATGTTTACGATGAGCGATTATGGTTGTTTTCCTATCTGGCACAAGGAGGCAGACAACTGGCTGCTTGATCTGAGGACGGGAGAGGCAAAGCCATTGACGGCTGCCAATAGCAAGAATACAGATAGCTGGCACAACTGGAATGTCAATTCCCATTGGTTTGTATTCACTTCTCGTCGTGGTGACGGGCTCTATACTCGCCTTTATCTTGCAAGCATCGATGACAAGGGCAATGTGAGCAAGCCTTTCCTCTTGCCACAGCGTAATCCGAAGGTGTATTATGAAGAGTTGTTGGATTCCTATAATACCCCTGATTTCACTTCGAAACCAGTGGAGTTGGATGCTCGCTCGGCAGGAAATGAAATCATGAGTGACAAGAGAATACCGACGAAGGTGAAGTGAAGAGTGAAGAACGAAGAGTGAAGAATCCTATAGCTTTTATATACAAAAACTCCCGGCATGATTGATGTCGGGAGTCTTTGTATAAAAGAATATATGTTTGTTATCTAAACTTTTCTGTTTTTTGTTTCATCGCATTCTCGATGTCGATGGCATCGAATGGTACGGGACCACGGCTCAACTCTGGAATGTTGAAACTCTTGAGGAAATGGTCGTAGAACATTGGCTCTTCTTGTGGCAATACAAATGGCTTGTGAGCCTTTCCTTTACGGTCGACATAACAGAAATAGGGCTTGCCATAGAGGCCATCGTCTCGCTTGCTGGCAAAAACAAACCAACGGCTGTTGTGGCTCCAACTGTGATAGGTGTCGCTCTTCTTGCTGTTCACGATGCTGAGGCTGTCCAACTTTCCTGTATTTAAATCCATCATATAAAGGTCTGCCTCTGGATGCCAGATAGGGAAGGTACCATAGTCTGCCACGGTGAAGAGGAGGTGCTTGCCATCAGGACTCACCTTAGGGTGGCAAACAGAACGCTCTTTGTATAGTGTATCTACTTGCGTGCCAAACTTACCTGTCTTCTCATCGAAAGGTATGCGAACCAAGGCATATTGCAATCCCTTTAAATTCTTTGTCTTCAAGCCCTCACGATTTGCTACGCAATAGTAGATGTGCTTACCGTCGGGTGAGAAGGTAGGAAAGGTCTCCAACTGTGTGCTGTCGCTTGTGAGAGGCGATGAGATAATACGGTCGTTGTCAAGGTCGGCTACATAGACATCACTCTTCGTATCATATACCTCCAATCGCTTGCTTGGGTCGGCATGGAAGGCGGGTATGATGATGTTGGTAGAGAAGGTGATGTACTTGCCTGACGGACTGAAACTGTAATAGACGCTGGCGGAAATCAAGGAGTCATTCTTGATGCCCAACTTGCGGAGCTTGCCATTGCGGTTGAGGATGGCGCCACCACCTTCGCCACGTATGTAAACCATGCTGAGGTTCGGGTCTTGGTTGCCAAAGGCATGGCAGTTCATACAGCGGTTTTCCTGTAGGTTGTGGTCAGCGAGGGTCTTCTCGTCAAAGTTCTCGATGCAGCGTTGCTTGATTTGCAGTTTGTTCCATACCTCATAGTCTGGTTCTATGAGTCGGTAGGTGAGGTATGGGTCGATGCTGTCACCAACCACCGTCCAAGAGAAAGGCTTATATTCTGTCCAATAGCCTTCATGATTGCGAGTGTAGACTTGAACGTTCACTTTCTTGCCAGCAGCCTTTTGCAAGAACTCCTTCCATTCTCCCAAGTCGAATTTCACGCCGTTCCCACCATTGGTGGCAGAAATACTGTTGTCTCTTATGCTTTCTGGGGCAGATGCCCCGTCTTCGTATGATGCGACGACTTCAATGTCACTCACATTCTTGTCTCGTACCAGAAAGTTGAGTGGCGCGATGTTGATTGGTATGGTAACATCGGTGTAGTCGGGATAGATGGCAGGAAGATAGTCCACTTTCTGTGCATTCTCATGCGTGGCGTTGCAGGAGGTAAGCACCAAGGCGATTCCTCCACAGATGCACGCCAAGGCATTCTTTCTGCTTTTCTTATACCTATTATATATATATGTACTTAATCTTTTCATTGTTTATAGATTGTCGTATGTAATCGTCTAATGTTGATCGTATGTATTGTCTAATTCTTTAATTTAGGTGCCGTACCCTTGTCGAAATAATACCAATAGGTGTCAGCAAAGGCAGAGCTGCCTCGTTGCTGGTTGTACTGCTCGAAACGCTGCATGATGTCCATGCGCTTGATGTACTTCTGCCATTCTTCTTGAGGGGCATTGGTTCCAGCGAGGTAAATCATAAGTGCCTCTTGGTAGAGTTTCTCGTAATTCGGATTTTTTTGCTTCAGATAGTACGAGTCGTAATCATGCTTGAAAGTTTCCATATCCTTGAGTAGAAGATCACTGCAAAGAAGATAGTCGAGGGCAATATGGTTCTCTGGGTTGCTCTCCAAAAGTTCTTGCATGATGGTGTAGCCGTTGTCACCCAAGCGAAGCGTGTCCTTCTTGTTGATGAACTTTGCTTTTTCCTGATAGGTACGCAGAATGCTTGAGTTATAGGTTACTTGTTGCAAGCTGTCTGTGTCTGCTTGGTGATTGGCTATTTTGCGGTTGTCTGCATCCAAGGCATCGAGTATTTGGTTTGCCCAGTTCTTGTAAACGAATGTCTTCTGCAAGATGTAGAGATACTTCTTGGCAGCGTTCTTGTTGCCACTGACAAGGTTGATTTCTGCCAGTCGCTTGGTGAAACGGATGTTGCGCTTGTCGGGAGACATCACGTTGGCAAGGATGGTGGCGCGCTCGGCAAAAGTCATGTCGCCAAGCAACCAATATAGTTCGTTGATGGTCAGGATGGTCAGCGTGGGTGTGTCAGGTCCTACTTTCTCGAAAGTTCCGAGATTATTGTTGGAAAATGCCCGTAGTTTATCTGGTAAGATGCCACGCTGAGCCATCACCAGATTGTAGTAGAACTTCATATATTGATTAGGACTTTCATCCTCTTCTACCATTTTCGCCACCTTATTGTAATTGCCGAAATAGTATTCGTCGCTCACACCGAATGTCTTTTCCAATTCGAGCTGAGGTTTAACGAATTCGCCCATGCCAGGATATGCATAGAGAGTTTCGAAGTCTAAATAGTAACTTCTCTTGCTCAGCATTAGTAAGAACAATGGAAGTATCAAGGCTGCGGTACGGAGATAGTTGCCCGATTCCTTAATGTTGAGGATACAACCCACGATGACAAGTACGGCATAAATCCACACGCCATATCCGAAAAGCCAGAAACAGACAGGGGTGCTGATCGCAATGGAAAAGAAGGAAAGCCAGTGCTGCAATCCCATTCCCGCTATCATGATGTGAGTCTCATGACGCTTTTCCATTTTGCTCACCCATTTGCGAACGCTTGTGAGGATGAAGGTGGATACTAAGAAAGTGCCCGCACCTCCAGCAAAGGCTATGATGCTGCTGAGGCGATAGTCGTAGTGCAAACTAAACAGTGCCTCGATGGTCATGATGATGATGGCGATACCAGTTGTCAGTGGATGGCTCCCGATGCCAGCTTTCTGTAAGGAGCGACGACAAAGGTCGCCTAAGATGAGCAGGGTGAGCGTCAAGATGGCTGGTCCTGCAAAGAGATAGTAATAAAACTGGGTGAGAAAGTCACCTGACATGCAAGCGAGCCAAGCGGGTTTGCAGAAATAAGTGGATAGGTAGTCGGATGACCAAAGGAACAGTTGGTTTTGCTCCTGATAAAAAAAGTGATAGTGATACCAACCTTGGAAGAAAGCAAAGCAAGCTATGCCCCAAAGCAGGATGAGTATGTAAGAAGCATACTGAGTTATTCGGTTTTTAGGATTGTTCATCGTTTTTATTGATTAATTGATAGTTTATGTTGTCATTTCTATTGCTTGTTAAAGCTATATCAGACTTCTCCTTTGCAAAAGTACACAAATAAATTGAACCTCCCAAAAGAATAAAAGAAAAAGTGATAGAAATCAGTCTGACTTCTATCACTTTACCTTCATTTCAGAGTGTGTAGTTTATGAATTACTCTTTTCGGCAATACATTCCATCTCTATTAACCAACCAGGGCGACATACCCTTGCCTCCACGATGATGTGTGGTATCTGTGGATAGAATTGCTGCATCATCTTCTCTACAGTAGGGTAATCGGAAATGTCGCGCAGATAGATGATGAAATATTGAATGTCATTCATCGTTGCCTCGCCATCTTTCAGCAAGGCACCGATGTTCTCCAAGAGCCTTCCTGTTTGTCGGATAACATCTCCCTCATATACCACGGCTCCATGCTTGTCGATGCTGGCAGTGCCAGATATGAAGAACATCTCTTTGTCGGATAGCGTCAAGCGTGTTCCACGCTCAAAGGCAACTCCGTATTCATGGGTTGGATTCAAGTGATCGAGAGCCTTGAGATATTTCTTGTCTTGCTCTTGGATGTTGGGGATGGTCAGAAAGTCGATGCCTACTGTAGCATGGCGCACTGGGGTTGCGCCACCGATGCCTGTGCTGGCGATATAATGAGTGTCGGCGGTAAGACCTTCTTGGTCGAACACATCATTGCGGGCAACGACTACACCATGATAGTTGACATCAATATTTGTGACGTAAATCCAGGTTCTCACGAGGTTGCGCTCCATGGTCATCTTCGTTCCTTCTGATGCCAAGGCTGCGTTTTCTTTTTGGAGGATTTTCTTGTATTTGTCGAAAATTATGCGAGTTTGCTCGTAGGAGTTTTTCCCCGTGGCTTCCTCTTCCGTCAGTCGGATACTATGGAAGAGGATAGGGGTATCATCGGAAGTGGTCTTTACTAAGATTGAAATCTTGCTGCCATTGAGAGGGGGTTGTTCTACGATGGTCAAGTTGGTCTCCGCCAAGAACTCTTGGTAGAGCAAAGATTCTTCCAACTCTTTGATTTGATTCTGTGAGTCGCTGAGGAATACCTTGCAGTATTGCAGCGAACGGTTTTCTATCTTTTCTGTATCGAGATAATTACCGAGTTTCAGGTACAAGAAATTCAAGCGATCATTGAATGACCCCTTGCTTTCTGGTGAAATTATAGTATATTTATCCATCTTGTTCTTTTCTTTTCTGCTGCAAAGTTACGGATATTATCTGAGAAAAGAGAATTTTTAGTGGTGCTTTTCCTCAGAATACCTAATAATTATGAGGAAAAGTATAGTGTGGGGTATGTGTGGGTATAATAAAGGGAAGTTAATCCAATGTCTCTTAACTTCCCCTTTATTTCTTTTGAATTCTATAATTCCCCTTGAAATTAGAGTGATTCCAACATGCGCTTGATCACTACCTCGGCAGAAATCTCACGGTTGGCTGCCTCTGGGATGACGAGGCTGTTCTTGCTCTCAATCACATCGTCGGTCACAATCAAGCCACGGCGTACTGGCAAGCAGTGCATGAATTGACCATCATTGGTCCAGCTCATGTGCTCCTCGTCGATGGTCCAACTCATGTCTTTGCTCAATATCTCACCATACTGTGCAGGGTCTTTTACACCAGGGCAGCTCCAGTTCTTGGCATATACGAAGTCTGCGCCTTCGAGAGCCTTCTTCTGGTCGTACTCTACCTTGGCGTTGCCTACAAACTTAGGATCCAACTCGTATCCCTCTGGGTGAGTAACCACGAAGTCTACGTCGGCAGCGTTCATCCACTGAGCGAATGAGTTAGGTACTGCCTGAGGCAAGGCACGGCAATGAGGAGCCCATGTCAAGACTACCTTAGGACGAGCCACCTTCTTGTGTTCCTCGATGGTGATGAGGTCGGCGAATGCCTGGAGAGGGTGAACGGTAGCAGTCTCCATGGCAAATACTGGACGACCGCTGTATTTTACGAATTGGTAGACGATGGTCTCGGCATAGTCGTAGTCACGGTCTTTCAAACCAGCGAAGCTACGCACACCTATCAAGTCGCAGAAACTGCCCATCACTGGGATAGCCTCCAAGAGGTGCTCGCTCTTGTCGCCATCCATGATGACACCACGCTCAGTCTCCAACTTCCATGCACCAGCGTTCACATCGAGCACGATAACATTCATGCCCAAGTTCATCGCTGCTTTCTGAGTACTCAATCGGGTACGCAAGCTATTGTTGAAGAATATCATCAGCAAGGTTTTGTTCTTGCCCAACTCCTGATAACCGAAACGGTTTGCTTTTACTTCCTGTGCCTCGGCAAGCGCTGCTTTCAAGTCGCCAAGGTCTTCTACATTAAAGAATGTCTTCATATTATATAATGTAAAATTTATAATGTATAATTAATAATGAGGCATACACCGTGGATACTGACAATTCGTTCACCTAAAAGGCAAATGAATTCTTCACTCTTCACTCTTCTTTCTTCACTTTCTAATCTGTCCATTTCCTGTAATCAACCACTTGTAAGTGGTGATTTCTTCCAGTGCCATAGGTCCACGAGCTCCGAGTTTCTGGGTACTGATTCCTATCTCCGCTCCGAGTCCGAACTGTGCGCCATCGGTGAAGCTGGTAGGCGTGTTGACATAGACGCAAGCTGCATCCACCATCATTTGGAACTTCTTTTGCGCAGCCTCGTCATTGCTCACGATGCTCTCGCTGTGTCCGCTGCCATAGGAGGCGATATGCTCCAATGCCTCCTCCTCGCTTGTTACGGTCTTGATGCCCATCTGCATACTGAGCCATTCTGTATTCCATACATTGCCATCGGCATTAGGGCAAGGTGTCTCATCGCTTACTATATATAATAAGGTGTCGGGATAATTGCCCTTCAATGCCTCGTATGCCTGTGCGTCAGCATGAATCTTCACCTCTCGCTTCGCAAGGTCTTCGCAGAGCGTTGGAAGGTCGTTCAAACGCTGTTCGTGGATGATGAGTGTATCAAGGGTGTTGCAGACGCTGCATCTTCTGCACTTGGCATTGGTCACTATTGCCTTGCCCATCTCCACATCGCCATCCTTGTCGAAGTAGCAGTGTACCACACCAGCACCGGTCTCGATGACAGGTACTTTGGCGGTATCTCTCACAAACTGTATGAGCTTCTTTCCTCCACGAGGGATGCAGAGGTCGATGTAGCCTACGGCATTTAGCATCTCGCCTGTTGCCTCATGGGTGGCTGGGAGAAGGGTGGCTACAGCTGGGTCGATGCCATACTTTATCAACACCTTGTGGATAAGTTCGATACTGGCTGTGTTAGAGCAGTTTGCATCCTTTCCTCCCTTTAATACGCAAGCGTTTCCACTCTTAAAGCAGAGTGAGAATACATCGAAGGTGACGTTAGGACGTGCCTCATAGATCATGCCGATGACTCCGAAAGGCACTGCCACTCTCTGTAGATGCAGTCCATTGTCGAGAGTCTTATTCTTGAGAATCCTTCCGAGCGGTGAGGGGAGGGTGCTTTCGTGTCGCATATCGGCTGCGATGTCCTGGAGACGTTGCTCCGTGAGTTGCAGTCGATCGTAGAGTGGGTTAGCCTTGTCCATCTTAGCCAAGTCTTCCGCATTTGCCTTGAGGAGCGCAGGAGTCTCTGCGATGATGGCATCCGCCACCGCCTGTAGCACTTTGTTACGTTGTTCATCGGTCAGCAGTCCCAAAGTCTTGCTTGCCGTCTTCACCTTTTGGAAAGTTTCTTTCAGTTCCATTGCTTATCCTTTCTTTGTTAGTTATATGTCTCTAAAGTGCTTGCAAAGTTAAATAATATTCTTGAAAATAGCAAAAATATGCAGCTAAAACTGCACTTTTTGCTTACAAATGGATAGTTATGCAGGTCTATAGTCTCCTTGATCTTTCTTTTATGTAGGTAATATAGGATTTTTTAAGTTCTGCAACTACATCATCGACAATATATAGGTCGCTCATGAGATATAGTAGTGAACGTTCGTCATGCAGCAATTCATTCGTTTTACTCATTTGGAAGATATCGAAAGCTCGTTCAGGCGAAATGTCCAATCGTTTCGCCAAAAGAGTACATATCCTGCCAATTTTCATCCAAAGTTGTGATTCTCTTAACATATTTATTTTTCCTTTTTTGCTAATTCATTTAATGGTTCTGCTGCTATGAAGCGTAAGCTTGCATCAAGCAGCTTTTGTGAAATAATGCAAATCTGATTATTCGGTTGGTGCTCTGACAATTTTTTCAGTGCATAGTCCATTGAAATGTCGCCATTGATATAGTCTTCAATGGTTGTTATGACTCTGTCGTCTGCAATTCCACCTTCGATATAGTCATATCCCTTCCATGGCTTTTTGCCATTTCTGCTCTCAACTATAAAGTCCAGCCATTCATAATCGTAGGCATTGAATATTTTGCACTTGGCATGAAGCTTTATGTACTCTTTATCTATTTCATAGATATTCAACCATTGTGGCAAGCCTAAGTTGACAACTCTTGTTGCCCAACTAATAGCTTGTTTCTTGATATTGGTTACATAAAAGCCTTTCCCAAAGTCGAGGTTGTCTCGCCCGATATGGCATAGCGGTTGTTCTATGATATGGGTTGAACCATGATATACCTTGTGCATAATATTCTTTTTAAACAGTTATTTACTAGGGTGTCCAGTTCTATGTTCTAAAAACGTAGTCTGAAATCGCTCTATAATT
>SAMEA104315437__coassemble_564_pt1 | contig 17329 bp, 15 predicted proteins | sample SAMEA104315437__metabat2_high_PE_043 | metagenome-assembled genome bin SAMEA104315437 (sample SAMEA104315437) | gut metagenome | biome: Monkey gut; feature: monkey-associated habitat; material: faeces | place: China | collected 2013 | reverse complement strand
CCAGCCTAAGCAAAAAGGGCTACACCGCCACAGCCCGAAAAGTAGCTTAAAAAAATGAGCCATGGCGGTTCACCCAAATATCATTTCAACAAGTAAGTTCTCAAACGCTCAGAATATTGCATGATAGAATGGCTAAAAGAATATTGCACCATATTCTTATGATATTCCTCAAAATGAAGAAGAGAGTCGTTTAACGCCTGAATGAAATCATCCTCATTCGCCTCAAAAGTAGCTCCCAAAAGATTCTTCTCTATCTTGCCTGCAAATGCCGCACACTTGTTTGTAACGACTGGCATTCCCAACGCAATCGCATCCATAAAACTGGTAGCGCCGATGGGACCTAACAGACAACCATTCTCTATCAAAGGAACCACCATGACCCTCGACTTCAAGCACAATCGCAACATTGTAAAGTCATTTGGTTTATCTTGGAAGAACAAGCTGACATTCTCACCTTCCCTATATTCAGATGGAATATGTTTCTCGTCAGTCACGATAACACCCTTTTTATCAGGCATTTTTCTCATACAACGAATAAACAGATTGTGATCACGATTTGTCTTTCCGTTGTCAAGGAAATCAAATTCTTTCTCTTCATTCCATTGATGTTTGTTCTTATCATACCAAGCCTTATCGGGTCCCCAATCATTAACAACCATCTCCCTATTATCGGAACAGAATTTCCTTGCATTTTCCATCAAGGCCTCCTCAAAGAAAACAGAGCAATCCGACTTCGCCAATCTAAGTTGTTTTTCGAAAGGAGGATGATGCAATATCGAGACCAATCTCGGCTTAAAAAGATGAAACTTATTGAGTACTCCAAATGGTTTGGAAACACTATTCAGCACATCATATACCACATCATACCTAAAAGTTTTCAAATACAACTCAAGCAGTTGCTTCTTCGTTGGTTTACAAACACATACGAACTCAATTTCACCCCCCCCCGAATGACTTTTTGAGAACAGCAGAGGAAGGAGAGTCAAAATGGTCTATCATTTCCATCACTCCAAAGAGATGGTGTGAAGGCATAATTCCCTTAGCCACCTTTGACCAAGAATTATAATTACATACAAATAATATTTTCATTCAATTTTTCTTCTCAAAAATGTTTATACACTTTTCAACAAGAACAAACAAGGATATCCTTTATTACTTCCAACAATCCATTCTCCTTATTCTCCTCCACCTTGATGCTCTTCTTCACACCAGCATTCTCGCCAGCCTCCACATCACGATGACTATCACCAATCATATAGCTTTCCTTCAAGTCTATATTGAAGTCCTTGGCTGCTTGGAGCAACAAGCCTGGCTTTGGTTTTCGGCAATCACAATCAATCTTGTATTCTGGACGTTCACCCTCAAAACCCTTGTCTGGGTGATGAGGACAGATGTAAATACCATCAATATACGCACCGTCTTTCCCCAAGAGCGTAGCCATCTTCTTGTAAATCTCATTCAGTTCTTCCCAAGATACCTCACCTCTTGCGATGACAGGCTGATTGGTAACAACGATGGCAAGATAACCACTCTGGTTGATGAGTTTGATGGCTTCTGATACGCCTTCTATCAATTCAAAATCATCAATATTACGAAGGAAGCCCACATATTTGTTGATGGTTCCATCACGATCCAAGAAGATGGCTTTCTGCTTGTTGCACAAATTTTTTGCCTCGACAACACCGTTTTTATAGTCAGCCTCTACCTGATGGAAACGTTCTGGAGTTCCCATATCCTTCACATACTCTGGACTGTCATAGCAGAACATCATGTTAGAACCACACAATGGCTTGAGAATTTGGCGGTCTAAATCTACCTTACCCTTTGGAAACCCTGTTTCTGCATCTATCTCCAAATTCTTGATGCTGATATCCAAAGCCTTAGGGTCAATCACATGCAGACCTGCGTTCACACGATTCTCATACCACTGTGGACGCTCGTCTTCTTTGGCAAGCCATTTTTCTACATCGCCGTTTTTATCAGCAATAATCAATCCGCTGTCGTATGGATGAGAATTAGGATGAGTAAAGAGAGTTACGAGACCGCCATGAGTCTTGTGGAAAGCGACCATACGATTGAAATCCACATCAAAGGCGGCATCTGCATTCAAGAGAAGAAAAGGCTCATCACCAATCTTGTCTCTTAGTCGGAACAAAGCTCCTGCATTGCCAAGAGGAGTTTCTTCCACGAAATATTCTATTTTTACTCCCAACTGACTACCATCTCCGAAATAAGCCATAATCTTATCAGCAAGATAGCCAACAGTCAAGATAATATCCTTAAATCCTTGGTCTCTAAGAGATTTGATTTCTCTTTCAAGAATTGGAGTTCCTGCCACAGGAATCAATGGTTTAGGAATATCAGGAAAAAGCTCGGCGATACGAGTACCTCTACCGCCTGCCATAATTACTACTTTCATTTCTTACAATGTTAAGTGTTGAATGTTCAATGTTGAGTTATCACTGATTGCCGAAGAATTTCTCTTCCAGCATCAAGCACAAGCAATGATACACAGGAAGATGCAACTCCTGAATCTTATAAGTCTCAGTTTCTGGCACATGAATGCAGACATCAGCGTATGTTTCCAACTGATTCTCTTTCTGCCCCGTCAAACCAATGACCTTCAAGCCCTTTGACTTGGCAGCCACAGCAGCATAGAGCACGTTCTTGCTATTGCCCGAAGTAGAGATGCCCAAAAACACATCACCAGCTCTTCCCAAGCCATTCACTTGCTGAGCGAATATCAATACTGGCACAGCATCATTCATAAATGCAGTGGTCAAGGATGGCTCACCCACCAAGGAAATGGCAGGAAGCGAACCTTGCAGGTGGTCAGCCAATACCGTACCCATCTCAGCATCGATCTGCATCAAGCGGTCTATCTGAGCCGCATAAATCTTGCGCTTCAATTTAAACTCTTTCATCAGCTCACCCACAATATGCTCGGAGTCTGAGGCAGAACCACCATTGCCAGCTACGAGCAACTTGCGACCTGCCGAATAAGCCTCCTCTAATATCTGGTAAGCCTTCAAAATATCCTCCTTGCAGCTATCCAACTGGGGATAACGCTGCACAAGTGTATCTATATGCTTGTCCATTATAGAATTGTTTTTTACCTTTTTACTCTTTTACCTTTTTACCTTTCAGTGCCGTTACATTGTCCGTAGGATAAATCTTCCAGCCATGCGCACCACCATCCGAGAATTGGAATGGCATCACGAAACCATTGAGTTTTTTCAATGCCTCTTCCACCTCTTTCTTTCTCGTTGGCTCTACCACAAACATGATGAAACCGCCACCACCTGCACCACTGACCTTACCAGCCTTGGCACCAGCAGCCATCGCCACACTCATCGCCTCCTCTATCATCGGATTGGAGATATGGTTAGCCATTTTCTTCTTGTTCTCCCATCCCTCACGCAGGATGTCGGCAAAGCCCTCGATGTCGCCCTTCAAGATAGCAAGCTTCATGTCCTTGGCACTCTGCTTAATCTTGTGCATCGCCTCCACGGCATCATTCTCACCTTTCGAGGTGTTCGACTTCTGCTCCTCGATGATGGCAGCACTGCTGCGGCTCTTGCCTGTGAAGTAGAGAAGCATACTTGCCTCCAATTCATCAATAATCCATCGCTTGATCTTCAATGGATTCACGATGACGATGTCGTTCTGCAAGAACTCCATGTAGTTAAAACCACCAAAAGCAGCGGCATACTGGTCTTGCTTGCCACCAGAGAGCCCCAAGTCCTTGCGCTCAATCTCGTAGGCAAGGCGAGAAATCTCATAATCGCCCAGTGGCAAACCAAGCCACTCCACGAAACATTTCAGGATGCAGACCACCATCGTGGATGACGTACCCAAACCAGAACCTGCTGGCGCATCATTATAAGTGGTAATCTTGAAAGACTTGGCACCCACGCCAAAGTCCTTTACCACACGGTTATATACTCCCTTGATGAGACTTGCCTCACCATCTATCTCCAAGCTCTCAGCCATAGGATAGCTCTTGTTGCAATGTGCATCAAAAGCGTTAATGGTGATGAGGTTATCCTTCGTCTCCTCAATGGTACAATATGCATACAAATTGATTGTTGCATTCAATATCAGACCTCCGTATATATCGCTATAAGGCGATACGTCGGAACCACCTCCAGCCAAACCGAGGCGGAGGGGTGCTTTGCTACGTATAATCATAGAATTATCTATACCTACTAAAAATGAAAAACTTAAGCATCCAAGAAGCGTTTATATTCATTGACTATAAACTCATTCATATCTCTCAGATACTTTTCATTATGTGCTTTGTGATGCTGAATACATTCAGTACCATCCCAAACTTTTTCCAAAGTCTTCACCCATTCCTCTGGCTTGTCAGAAGCTATCAATGGAGCTTCCTCCTTACGGAACACACCAGCCATACTATGAGGATGAACCAAAGTCACCTTATCAAAAGATATTGCCTCAAAAGTCTTTATCTTCAATCCCGTACCTTGGAAAACAGGATTGATGGCAACGTCTGCCTGTGCATAGAAATCAGCAGGCACATCTACAAATCCATACAATGTAACCCCAGGAGTACCCTCAAGTTCTTTGATTACCTTACATATACTACCACCTATTATCAATTTAGCATCATCGAAACGCTTCATGACAAGAGGCCAAATCTCTTTTACAAACCACTTGATGCCATGCACATTAAAAGAGTTACCTCCAGACAAGAACACAATATTGTGATTGCCAGTAATCTTTTGAGGATGATAGTCATACTTGCTGTAAATATTGTATACATGACTTCTTGGAGAAAGGAGATGGAAATAAGCCATTTCCTCGTCCTGCACAGCGAAGATATGCTGACAACGCTGCAAGGCTATAGCTTCTTGATGCGCATTGATGGTACGGCAATCCTCACCAACCATGAGGTTCTTATAAGCAAAACAGTCATGAGTAAACACAGCCGTCTTTGGGAAGTGAACCTTGGTAAACAATTTTGTCATGTAAACATAGTTGACGATACAAGCATCAAACTGATACTTATCTTGAAGATTGCGAACAAAATTCGTCAACCCATCAGGATAGACCTCATCTACAGGCCAGAAATTATGCTTAAACCTTTTGTCTAATTCTTTCTTTACATTGAACACAAACTTTTGCAGTTTGGAGACTTTAAAGAGATGAAAGTGGTCTCCCCAGAACTCTGAGGTTTCCTTCAAGTCTCTTTCATAGGGTTTTACATCCATGTTCATTGGCAGCTCCTGCACATAAAGGAAATGGATATCACATCCCAGTTTTTCCAAGATTTGCGCTTGCGCCAATATTCCCCATCTATTGCCCGCATCAGTAGGATGCGTAGGGCATTTAGAAACGATTAGTATCTTCATTTTCCAACTAAAAAAATAAGCACATGAAGGGTTAGCAAGAGACTTCTCCTTTCAAGAAGTCCCTTACCAACCTATCAAATATAAATAGTAAATATTATTTTTAACTCAAATCGTGTTTTTCAATAGCAATAGAAAAATATGTTGGGGGATAATCTCTTCCCATTCATCTTATATCCAAATGCTTAGAAGGGTCAGCTTTTCCACCATCTATTATTCCTTCAAGATTAGCCTCACCCAAATGCTTACGACCTGTTTTGTCAAAGACCTCATAATGCGTCTTATGAAGCATGTCCTTATACCAATAACATCCAGTTTTAAGCTCTTTATAGACAGTAGCACCTTGAACAGGATTCATTCCTGACATCATAGAAAACCTATTAGTATCATGTAAAGAGAAGGTAAAAGCCCCTTTTTGCGTGAGGAAATCAAGCAACATATCTTCACTATTAAAACAAGGCACTTTCACGAAACCTTTTGGATAATCAGGAAGATGAGCGGCATCACGGAAGAAAACAAGCTGGTTGTAAACATGTTGAACTGCATCAACACAAACAAACTCCGTCTTGTCCACTACAGAACGTGAAACCAAATGTCGATGTCCATCCAATCCATAGAGAGGGTTGACAGAAAAGTTGCTTACATCCCATTGAAAACAAAATAAGTCATTATCTATACTCGCATGGGCTATATTCGCCTTGTCCTTAAAGAGTTGCACGATATGATGAGATGCACAGGTGTTCGAATCAAACCAGAGTTTTATGTTCGGACACCTCATTTGTCTCAAATCTTGCAGAATCGGCATCGTAACCTGATTGACAACACAAAAATAAACATTTATCATAGCTATTCTTCTATAGAATACAACTTAAAGGCATCAGCCTCCATCCTATCAAAAAATCCCTTTGGCTGATTCTCCAACAATCCATCGTCCTTGATGGATATAGTATCCACCTGCGAGGCATGTCTCTCCTTATTATGAAGGAAATACATTCTCACAAGAGATTTATCCAATCCTTTCTCGGAATTTCTCGCATACTCCTTGCAAGCCAACTGCACACCATTTATAATATGGTCACTATGCGTCTCCACTATTACTTGCACACCATTTCTGGCGACTTTAGCCATAAGCCGAGCCATTTCTGCCTGACCATCAGGATGCAAATGAGCCTCAGGATTCTCTAATATCACCATGGCTCCAGGTCGAGCAGACAACAATGCCACAATCACAGGAAGCGTATAGGAAATACCAAATCCGACATTCTCAGCTCTCAATCCACGAATAGGTTTTGACATCTCATCCTCACCCTCAAATCCATAGATAACATTATACGATTGATTGTCTTTGCCAGACTCAACATCAATAGTAACACGAGGACTTATTTTCTGCTCCCAATAGATGGTCTGTTGCAGCAAAGAAAGGTCATCATTCTCCTCATCATAATAATTTGCAACATCATCTCTCCCATACCTATCCAAGAAATGAGCCACGAGTTCACCTTTACCTTCATTCAGAGATATTTGCCTCTGGTTTTCAACGGCATAAGTATCTTTAGGAAAGCTACTTTTTCCTCCCCACCTCAGAGCACTGACATACTGGAATTCATTATTAAACAACGATAGCCGCCCAAGCAACTCTTGACTCATCGCATTCTCATTATAGCTATCTTTTTTGATAAAAGAATCATCAAATCCCTTGTCAATATCAAATACAAAATGAAATGCCCCCTCAGCATCAGTATCTATCTCAAAGCTGATTTTTGAGTCATCAGCCAATGCATACAATGCGTCATGTGCAATACCGACAGAGCATAAAGGAGTATTTAAATCCAAGCCATTGGAAAGACGATTTTTCAGAAAAGATTGTCTCAGCAACAACAATGCCTGAATCAAGCTTGTCTTGCCACATCCATTCACCCCCGTCAACACAGTCAGATTTCCCAAAGAAATCTCTGTATCCTTATGCGACTTAAAATTATTTATTTTCAAACGACCAATCATAATTTTACTATTTATGGATAAAACCATTTACTATATTCCCGAAAGTACCGAAACGTCTCTTTACATTATCCCGGCGACCAGTACCTGAAGAGAACGAGCCATTATATGCCCTATCATGAGCCATTTCTGTCATCAACAGTTGCTTAAATTCCTCCTTATTACTTCTGAGGACATCATATTCCCCATCATCAAGTATGGCAAGGTAATAAGCAATGACCTCAAAATAAGCCTTGTTGATCGGTCGCTTCTTTTCGTTATCGCTTTCACGTTTTCTGAAAGCATCCTCACCAAATATCTCGACAGCTCGAACCATGGACTTATGGAAATCTGCCTTCATCTGTTGGATAACACTCGGAGAGAACTCTCCCTGCTTGATTTTATCCAAACAAGAGTTCATGTAATTGTCCAAATCAGGCTGATAATCTTTATAGCCCAGAAGATAAAAAGTCATAAAACGAGTAACGAAATCTTGGTCTTGCATTCTCTTCTGAGGAATCTTGTAGCAAGTGGCCTTCCTAAAAGCTTCATCTTCTGCCAATTCCTTTACAGTATCTATGGGAAGTCCTTGGAAAACAGCATTTCTGATTTCCTGCGGTTTCAGTTCCATTCCACCAGTGTTGAGCCGCTTAAACAAGACATACTTCACCTTGTCTGGCACACCTTTGCTCAGAAGATTCACAGTGATGGGCAACATACGCAAGTCACGTCTCAAATCAAATGGAAGTTCGTTGAATTTTTTACCATTAAACTCCAAGAATTCCAGTTCACAGAGGCTGAAGTTTTGCTCCACACAATAATTGCGAATGGCACAGCACCGTTGCAAGCCATCAATTACCTTCCAGCATTTTCTACTAACCTCCTCAAAATAAAAAGCAGGCAGACGAAGTCCTAACAAAGCCGATTCTATGAGTCGGCTCTGTTTCCCCAACGACCAAAGGTTCTCCTGTCTTTGATATTCCGTATTAAAGTCAATCCATCCGTAATCGATTCTATCTATCAAGTCACCCATATTCATCGGTGGATTAACCAGCTCAATATCATTAGGAGAAAAAGGTTGAGTTATAATTTCATTAGACGAAGTATCCTCCTTGTCTATATCAACAAGTTCGTCACCTTTATATCTTTCTTCTTCCATTATATTCGAAAAAATTAGCAGCCAAGTTTCCCCAATTCTTATGGGTCAAAACAATAAGCCTGCATATATTGTAATATTACATTGCAAAACTACTATTTTTTTTTCAAATGACCAAAGAAAAAAGGTAAAAACATTTTAGATGGGATAATTCTGGATGGAAAACATGCAGAAACAACACCATCTGCTCAAAGTTTTACAACTTGATTATGGTCAGAGGCAAGTCGCAATCGGCAAAGGAAGGAGTGCTAAGATATAGGATGTTCATAATTTTTAGATTCTAAATGATTTAACCCAAACTTTGATTACCTCCCTATTAGAAAAACCATAATCAGAGATATTCTTCAGCCACCATAATAAAGCCTTGAACATCCCCGATGCTCTCATGTCTGCCCTTATATAGTTGTCCATGCTCAATCGCTTCATCTCTGGCAAAATATCCAGTGTCGAAATTCGAAAAGTATTCTCCTTTCCATCGTCATATTCCATGCCACCCAATAGAAGTTTCTCTATTCGAGCAAACACTTCCATCTGCGTCTTAGCCTTTTCACGGAAGTGTCCACTATTGGTAATCGTCAAACTATTCACACGATATTGGAACACAGGAACCTGTGTATTTACTACGCCACGTTTTTGTGCCATAAGATAAACAGACAGGTCATCACTACCCCAAGCCATAGGCATGTTTACGTAGCCTCCCATCTCCAATAGTTTCTTCCGAAGGAAAAGCCAATCCCCAATGTATTGCAGACGATGATTGCGCAATCTACCACTCATCATGGAGAACATGCCCTCTCGCTCTGGTCTTGCCTCTTGAATATTGTAGACAAGACTGTTCTCGTCTATGATTTCAGTCATACCGTGGAACAATTCCACATCAGGGTATTTCTCTATCAACTTTGCATACTCCTGTAGGCAATTCGGAAGCAATCTGTCATCATCTCCCATACAGATGACATAGTCGCCCTTTGCATAAGAGAGACAGATATTCCAGTTATCAACGACATTCAAGGCTCCACAATTTTTCTCATTACGATAATAATAGATTCGCTTGTCGTCAAATTGCTCCACAACAGACTTCAAGTCCTCTGGCGAGGCATCATCCACGATAATGATTTCAAAATCCTTATAAGTCTGAGCAAGGCAACTCTCTATTGCCTCATAAAGGTATCGCTGCTTAAAAGCAGGTATTGTTATTGAAAATTTCATGTATTGCTTTTAATTATTTTTTCCATTCTTTCCGCAACTTTGTCCCAAGAATAATTATCCAAATACCATTGCTGCTTGTTCAAGACATTCTGCTTGATTTGATTATCATGCAATAAATCCAACATAAGAGAAGCCAATAAGTTTGGATCATCTTTCTTTAACAATTTACCAGTCACCCCATCCTCTATAAAGTATGGCATTTCATAGCAATCTCTACCAATACAAGGCAAGCCAAACGAAAGAGCCTCGATAAATACCAATCCATAAGCCTCAAAATAAGAAGGCATACAGAATATATCACACTTATTGTACAACTCAGCCACCTGCTCATAATCCAAGTCACCCATGAAATGATAGCCATCTACAGGATTCGCTATCGGATTACTTATTGGACCTGACACATAAAGTTCAACATTTTCACCTTGTTCTCTCAAGATTTTAAAAGCCTCATATGTAACATAACCACCTTTACGCTTAAAATCACGGCCTACAAAAAGTATTTTTGATTGCGATTTCTTTTGAGGACAAATCAATTCTTTCTTAACATTGATACCTGCTCCCACAGCATGAACCTTACTACTCGATATTCCCTGAGAAACAAGAAATTCCTTAAGCCAATATCCCATCGTAAAGATTCCGCTACAAGTCTCATAATAATGATTTTGCGCTATAGTTCTTTTGTCTATAATATTTGATTTGGCATTTTGATACGAACTAACCTCAAAAACATCTGGCAGATGATCACGCATGTATTTCACATAAGACACGCACAAATCCTGATAAACGTATGTATGTCGAGTCTTTGTGTCGTTTAAGACCTCGCCAAATTGGAAGACAATGCCAGTTTTGACGTTCCCTATTTTTCTAAACTTGCTTATATACCATTCACGTGAAAACCAATCAAGTCTTAATTTGTTGGCGATTTTAGTAACAAGCCAAGGTGTTTTAATTGAAATTTCTTGAATATCAAATACTTTCGAGAGAGCCTTATAGATAGAATAATTAGTTCCAGACCAAGCTCTTTCTTTAGCCATGCCCCCCCAATTTACGATAAAATACAACTTTTCCATAAACGATAGTTTTTAAATGATTTAATCCAAGTTTTAACCTGAATTGAAATTTTTATTGTATGTTTTTTTCTATTGCTATATTTGCTCTTTTATTCCTCAAAATAGATTCATCTATTAAATATAAGACTATACACAGAGTCATTATATGGTGCGTAGAATAACCAAAGTGATGCAACATTACAGATGTCACTAACATATAAAGTACATACATTTTTAAATATAAATCTATTAATCTGTGCTTTTTGAAAATATAAACAAAAAAAGCAATAATCAAAAGTATATAGATAATACCATACCAACTATACATACCAACAACACCTACATCTGCTCTATATAATCCATAATCCTGCAATTTTTCAATTTCTTTACCATAGGATGAATCCCCCTCCAAACCATTGCCTAACAAGAATGGCAAAAACTGACCATGATTATATTCTAATCCATAAAAATTGTATGATAATACACGTACATCATCTTCGTCAACATCTTGTGTCATTTCGATATAATCGCCAAACAATGTATCCATATTAAAATAAAGTAACAGAACTATCGCTAATATTGCTAAAAACGACGAGATTTTTATCTTATGCAAAGCTACCATACCATATAAAAGGCATAAAATTGAAGCTACCATTATTTGACGAGTAGCAAGCAAATAAATACCTACAAGACCCAAAATTATTCCTAATAAAAACTTTCTTTTGGGAGTTTGCAAATACTTTTGAAAACTGTAGAATAGCAAAATCAAGCCAAACTCACGCCCTTCCATATTATAACGATACACGCCATTCCTTATCTCTATTGCATTATCAAATGTATCATATCGAGTAGCAAACCAAATCGTTGGATATGTAAGCTGCTGAACAGCTTCCATAGCTACCCAAAAAGCGCCAAAGGCTATACACATTTTTAAGATTATCCGAGCTTTTACCTTTAACAAATACATCAAAAAAAAGAAAATATAAGAAAAAGTAAACATTGTAGTGCGAAAGCCTTCTGTAAAACTTTGCCCATGAATAGTACTAGAGCCAATAATACTAACAAAAGGCAAACACATCAATCCCAAGACAAAAGGTTTCATTGGAGTATTTGGCAGTTTGCTGACATTAACCACAAAATAAGCCAGTAAAAGCAATAACACTGCATTCGTAATTTGACCACCCAAAGTCGGATTCCACCCCACAAAAGAGAAGCAATGCGAAAATAATAAAACCAAAAGAATTATTATAAAATAACTAAATTTCATCTTATCAAATAAAAATTAGAATTATCCAATATTTACAATATTAAATGTTCTAAAGCCATACAAAAAAAAACGATTTTTCATAATTATAGTAATGCTGGCAAACAAGTATGAAAACTATATATACATGATACCAGCTACTTGTTCTATAGCATTATTTCTTTCCATTTTCTCCTAGTATAATTTTAATTAATTTACGAGGAACTCTATAAATAAAAGTCCAATAATGAAGATAAGTCTTTAATTGTTCTTTATATATAATTGTACGTAATGTTTTATGTATTGCAAACAAATATCCATTCTGCTTATATAATTCTACAAACTTAGCATTCAAAGGATGACGTTCAAAAGCATGGACAAGTGACGGTCTATATTGAAGACGTTCTTGATAATCACGTTCAATATTGACTAAAGTAGGCATAGATTCTGATACTTTTTTGTAAAATGATTCTCCTTTTTTTGTATTAATCGTTACAGAAGAAACATTATACTTTGGATAATCAAAAGGAATTATGTTTCCCAAACCGATAAAATCTCCAATTGTTACATCAGAGATTCTTTCAGGTCTTGCATAATTACATGAATAACAGTTTTCACGCATGGAAACCCCCAATAAAAAACCTTTGATATAGTATTGCTGAGCTTCATCAAAGCGAAGCAATTTTTCCCGATAGTTGTCCCTCGGGAATAACTTTCGTCTGTCTTTATCCCATAAAGTCAGACGAAAGTTATTCCCGTCGTTACCCCTAAAACGAACATCACAAATATTCTCTAGCTTATATTTTTCAGACAAATAAGCTATTTCTTGCGTTAGATAGCTTGTGGGACAAACTCCATGGCAAATTAAATCTACCGTAAATAAATTTTCATACTCTTTGTGTAGATAAGACTTCAATCCTGCTATCTGGCATGGAGTACCAACAAACAACACCAATCGTCCACTTCGAAGGAATGCCTTAGCTTGCTTATAAGTTTCGTTACCTATCAAACTTTGGACATATCGAGAACCTTTGAAATATTCTAATTCTTCCAAAGTCTCCGCATAAGTAATAATTGGAGTCAAATTGGCATCATAACGAGATCCAAAGACAACACCTCCATGTTGAATTACATATTCAGACATAATTGTGCCAATGCCACCAGAGGCGCAGATTCTGCGCTTCTTTGTATCTTTTATCCAAGAAGCATAGCACTTCAATGGGTAAGAAAACGTCAATTTTATATTGTTTGGACAAGACCTATAACACAAGTAACAATGTACACATTTAGTCTCATCCACAACAGGATGCATGCACCCCAACTCATCTTCTTGCATACTAATACAACCATGAGCACAAATATTTACACAAGCATAGCATCCCGTACACTTATCTTTCGGACATATTTCCATATTATCTTCTTAATTGTTTAAAATCCACTACTTTTGTAAAATACAATATAGCAACATAAGGGATTGCCCAAATCAAAGCCTTAATAAAGCACAATAATATATAAGCTACTCGCTCATTGATATGACCAAAAATAGATATATCAATAGGAATCCATACTACACCTACATATACTAAAAATGCGATGAAAATTGGCTTAGCAAAGCACAACAACATTTTCTTTCTGCTCAAATCCAATAATTTCTTATAAAAAGAAACATAATACAAACCGATAATTACACATACGTATACGAAATATGCCAATATAGCAGAGCCTACATCAAAGTATTTGCATAAAAAGATATTGAGCAGCATAGAAGCAATACACCCAGCAGCAGTAACACATACCAAAAGTTTTGTCTTTCCATGAGCTAACACAAGAGCATTACCAGGAGTAGTATGCATCTGAATAAGTACCGTTACACACCATAATATCAACCATGGTGAAAGAACGGAATATTCGTTACCGACATAAGCCGAAAGTGTTTCTTTTGAACATAAGATAAAGGGGAAACACATAAAGGCCACAACCGCAGTTGTATATGTTGTCCATTTGTAAGCAAAAGCTTTCATAGAAACAGTATCTTTCTTTGCTACCATCTCCGCTGTTTTAGGAAGGAATATTCCTGAAAAAGTTCCTCCTATCATAATAATCAATTGAGGAACCACTTCTATAATTCTAAAGTCCGCCACAGCTGTTGCACCATTATTAGCAAACATACTAAGTATAATCGGGCGAGATTGAGTGGCTGTAACTTGAAATAAAGATAAAGCAAAGATAGAAAGACTAAACATAATTACTACCTTAAAATCATTCCAATACCATGCCGGCTTGAAAGAATCTATCAAATTATTTCTTTTGCATTTAAAAGCATAAGGAAGAAAAGCCACAGATACCAATGCTGTCAAAAAAAAGAAGTATGTTGTCAATTTTATATGAGCATATATCACACAAATTACAAGCACTGCCTTAAATAAAGTTTGCACACACTGTACTTGCATTGTAAAAGTCATCTGTTTGTCTGCTATTAACAATTGATTAAAAACCGTTGTCACCCAACTTATCATACTAAACAAGGCTATGATACACAAACATATCCTTATTTGCAAGAACTGGGAATGAGAAACCGAAAATAGAGTTTCACCAAAGAAAGCGACACTCAACAACATCAATATATTTATTGTTGCTATTACTATATAAAAAGTAATATTCGAACGAGCCACTCTAAAGATTTTCTCGTTTTTTCCCTCAGCTTTCCATTGCGAATAAAACTTCACTGCTCCTGTATTCATACCCAAATCCAAAAGGTTCATATAACCATTGCAAGCTGTAGCTATAGAAAGTAGTCCATACTCAGCTTTTCCATAATATCCCAACAATAATGGTACAGTAATAAATCCGAGTATCGCATTCAATATTCGCGACAGTGTACTCCAAAAAAGAGAAGATACATAATAATTATTTTTCATTATATCTTGAATTTATTGTTCTATAGAATTAATCAAAAACTCCAAGGATTGCTTTCTGTCTTTAACTAATTTTTTGTTCGAATCTGTAAAATTTATTTTCTCACTCCAATCGTCTTGACCAGAAGAATAAATTCTATCCATCATTTGATAATGAGAAAGGACATCATAAATACGAGAATTTTGTGAAGTCTTATCAGAATCCTTAAACCTAATAAACTCCACAAAGTCCACATTCAAGTTTATCGAAAGGGCTGTTGCATGAAAGGAATCCGTACAAACAAAAGTTGCCATTTGTATAAGTTTTATAAACTCCAATGGACCTGCTGCGTCATATACTGTAGCACCATCAATTTTAAAGGATGCATTTTCAGCTGCTGGTATGGCAATAATATTAGATATGCCTGTTTTTGCGACAACATCCATTAATTGACGCTTATACCATTCATTGTTACCTATTAAATAACAAAATATATATTTATCTGGCAATTTTAATTCTATCTGTGCATCATCAGCAATCTGAGTCCAATCATATGAAGACAAAAGAAAAGTCGGGTCTAAAACCTGTGTTACATCATTTCTATTTAAGAGTTTTGAAACAATTCTCACAGCTGTTTCTTCTCTCAGACCAATATGGGAGAATTTTGAAAGCATTCTTCTAACCTCTGGTTTATGATTTTCTGGAAAATCTTGCAAACCGATGCTAGAAGCATAAGCTATTCTTTTGGCATCTATAGCAAAATCAAGAAAATTAAATGGATTGAAATTAAAAACTGTATTCCAAATCTGATCACTTCCTGTTACAAAAACATCTGTTTTTGAAATCAATTTGTCCAACTGTTTTCTATCATTAATCGGCTTGCATAGATTGTAATTTTGACTAATAAATTGCGCCAACTTCTTTTGCCTTACCGTTAATTGAGGGGGATTTATTCGTTTTTTCAATCCTTCTGTATCTATACCTATCAATTGAAGCCAATACTTTATTTTATTTTTTATCGTGAAACTCTTGGGGATACCTTGCAAAAAACTCACATGATACCCCAGTTGCTCCAACTTTTTATGTAATGCAAAAGATTGGAGAGAAGTACCATAGTTTCCCCCTCCTATCCATGTAACTAAAACTAAATTTTTCATTTCTAACACTTTTATCTTTTAAGGCTAAGCTACTATTATAATATGCAAACTTTTTGCAGTAGGTCATAATCCTTTACACATTTTATCGACTTTTATATTGTCCATTCCAAACTCAAACGTAATTCTTGAGGTATATGAGCTTACTATCATCATGAATTGTTTGTGCTACTTTGAAACATTTTTTTGCGCGATTCAATGTTTTTTGACAACATTAGCATCAGAGCACCCAATAATGATATAAATACTCCTGCCAACATAAAAGAAATTTGCATTGGATTATCTTCATAAATACGCTTTAAATCTTCATAGAATGTACCCACAAAAAGCACAATTAGACCCAATATCATATATATATATGCGCTAGTCTTCAAGAAGGAATACCGATTTCTTTTGAGATTGTGCCCTATAAACACCCATTTCTTTGAGCATTCATCAATGTCATTTCCTGTTATTTCTATTTCATCTACCCCAGGATAATCCTTAATTCTAATTATATCATCTAACAACTCTCTTACTTGACGTTCTTTAAACGCCTCAAGTTGTTTCTGACCTTTTTCTGTCAATTTGAAAGACTTATTCATTATTACTAATAGTTCTATAAGTGAAACATCCGATACCTGCAACAAAGCAAATTAGAAACAGAGGAATTCCCCATGTCTCATCAGAATTACTTAAACCAACACCAACCAAGCCTGAGAAAAGATACTCTAGAACTTGAAGTATTATATTTCGTTTCTTATGTTGCTGCAATGGTGAAACATAAATTGTCTTAACAGCAGTATATACATTATCTGTAGAAACTTCTCGATCATTATCTCTCGCCCCGGCATCGCTGTACTTAACAGATCTCAAAAACAATTCATCAGAAAAGGCCGTGACAACTTCCTTAAACTTACGATAGCCAGATGGTATAAATCCTGCTTCATGAAGAGCAGCTTCCTCTATTGTCACAGAAGGCTTGCTGAGTTTTTCTGCACTTTTTTTTCATTCTACTTAACTTTTATGAATTTAAAATCTCTTCCCATGGCCACATCTGTCTGAAAGCTCAAACATAACTCTTGATTCCATATTTTACGCCAAAGAAGAATGCTTATCCTGTCATATTCACATTCATCCAGCTCATTAGAGAGATAGACTGTATTTGACTTTTTCTGAATTTTATCACAATCTTGAGCCTTAGCCATCACACTATCACATAGTGCTTTGAAAGAAAAAGTTTCGACCTGTACGGTTGAAAGTGTCCCTATAATAAATTCCCATTATTTTCGTTC
>SAMEA104315437__coassemble_548_pt1 | contig 17621 bp, 16 predicted proteins | sample SAMEA104315437__metabat2_high_PE_043 | metagenome-assembled genome bin SAMEA104315437 (sample SAMEA104315437) | gut metagenome | biome: Monkey gut; feature: monkey-associated habitat; material: faeces | place: China | collected 2013 | reverse complement strand
GTTCACAAGCTTCCAAAACAAGCAATTTATCTATGTGGGAAACTTCAGTTCTTTATACTTTTACGAATGTTTCTTAATCAGGTGCAAAAGTACAAAGAACAGAATGCAACCCAGTTGCAATTATAGTTTTCACAAAACAAAAAAAGTAGACGCTTTATCTCATCCACCTTACAACCAATGCGATTCCTGGCAATACACAAGCCACGATGTCAGTCAAAGCAGCCGCTACCATCATACTCACATTGGCATGAACAGTAGTGTATGTCTCTGCCGGAACCAACACCAACTGCATCAATATAGCGAAGATGGCAAAGGTGACAACCTCACGAGTCGTAGCCTCACCTTTGTAATCAAAACTATGATGTATCGCATGAAAGATGTTATCTATGGCATCAGAAAGCAACTTCTGAATACCAAACTCAGGAAGATTCCAACCAGAATTTCCCGTTACATTCCATCCCAAATTACCATTGCCCAACACGGAGTTAGGCTGATTCATTGTCAGTTCCATAATCCCTTCATTTTATTGTTTATTCTTTCTACGGAAGCAATCATTCGCTTCATTTTTCTGCCGCAAAATTACTTGAAACATGTTTCAGCATGATGTAGAACGTATTACATTTATGTTAAAAAACGAATTAATGCCGCAAAAGACAAAATTAAAAATGAAAAGTTTGCATGTTAGAGATAATATCCGTAACTTTGCAATGAGTTTGCAAGGTGGAACCTAAAGAACCACCGTATATAATCAAGCATAATAAATATATAATCAAGGTGGAATCAAAAGATATTATCCAAAAATTAGAAACGAAAGGCATCAAGCCCACCGCCAACCGCATCCTCGTGTTGAAAGCGTTGGCGGGGGCAAGCACACCTCTGAGCCTCAGCAATATCGAGAGGCTGATGGTGTCGATGGACAAGTCGAGCATCTTCCGAGTACTCACTCTTTTCCTGGAACACGATGTGGTGCATGCCTTCGAAGACGGACGAGGCATCCTCAACTACGAGCTCTGCGAGGAAGATGGAAAGTGCGACCACCACGATGGTCACATCCATTTCTATTGCGAGTCGTGCCAGCGTTCCTTCTGCATGGAGGACATCCACATACCAAGTTTCGAACTACCAGCTGGCTTCTCCCCCCACTCCGTCTCGTTTGTCATTAAGGGCGAATGCCCAGAATGCAGAAAGAAACACCAACATTAAAATAAACAAAATATAATCATGAACGGAATTTATACCATTCTCCTTTTAGTATTAAGCAACATTTTCATGACCTTGGCATGGTATGGTCATCTCAAACTGCAACAGACTGGCGTAAGCAGCAACTGGCCCTTAGTGGGCGTCATCGCCTTCAGTTGGGCTATCGCCTTCTTCGAATACTGCTGCCAAGTGCCAGCCAACCGCATCGGCTTCATCGACAACGGCGGTCCTTTCACCTTGGTCCAGCTCAAGGTGATTCAAGAATGCGTATCACTCATCGTATTCGCCATCATCGCCAACATCCTCTTCCAAGGACAAGGCTTGCACTGGAACCACTTCGCGGCATTCCTCTGCCTGATAGCCGCCGTTTATTTCGTTTTCATGAAATAGATTCGATTTAGAAAACAAGTAAACTCATCCCATATAAACCATTATTCATGCCATTATGGCACCAAGAAAAGAGGTTTTTGCTCCACGTTTCTTTAGCATTCGTTTAGCATTAGCCTCTTTTTAGTTTCATATTTTCAAGTATCTTTTTCGAGTCAAGTATATAAGATTTGTGAATTTAGGGCATTTCTTGTTTAAGAGCCGTTAAAGTGTTAATTTCAAATGTTAAAACGGAATAAAAAAGCATGCCTATTTGTCAGTTTCTCGAAAAATGCACCTATATTTGCAAGCGGTTAGACGAAGCAGCTACAAGTTGCAAGACTGCCAAAAATGACAAAAAAAGACAATAACAATTAAAATCAAATAGACATGAAAAAAGTAACAAATTATGTAATGGCTTTGTTATGCGTAGGATCCCTCGCATTCTCAGCAGGTGCTTTCATGAAGGTTAACGCAGCTCCATCTGTGACTGCCGCAGCACCAGGTCAACCAGTAGACTTGACATTCGCAGCAGAGAAGGCTCTGCCTGCCGTAGTCCATATTAAATATGTACAGAACTCCAAGACCACAACCGTGGATGTCCAGGACGACCCATTCGGAGGTTTCTTCGACCCATTCGGTTTCTTCGGAAACCCTGGCGGTGGCAATGGTGGCACACGCAAGCAGAAAGTGCAGACTCCTAAGAGAGAGGCCACAGGCTCAGGCGTCATCATTAGCAGCGATGGTTATATCGTAACCAACAACCACGTGGTGGAAGGCGCCGACGAGCTGACCGTCACCTTGAACGACAACCGTGAGTTCTCCGCTCGCATCATCGGTACAGATAAGACCACCGACTTGGCACTTATCAAGATAGACGGCAAGAACCTCCCTACTCTCCCTATCGCAGACAGCGACAAGGTAAAGGTGGGCGAATGGGTGATCGCAGTAGGCAACCCATTCGGCTTGAACAACACCGTCACCGCAGGTATCATCTCTGCCAAGGCTCGCTCACTTGGTGCCAATGGCGTAGAGAGCTTCATCCAGACCGATGCTGCCATCAACGCAGGAAACTCAGGTGGTGCGCTCGTCAACACCCAAGGTGAGTTGGTAGGAATCAACGCCATGCTCTACTCACAGACAGGTTCATACGCAGGCTATGGTTTCGCCATTCCTACCTCTATTATGAATAAGGTGGTAGCCGACATCAAGAAATATGGTAGCGTACAGCGTGTCATGCTGAGCATCCAAGGCTCCGATGTACTCAACTACATCAACTCCCAGAAGGATAATGGCAAGGAAGTAGACCTCGGCACCAACGAGGGTGTTTACATCGCCAAGGTTAACGAGGATGGCAATGGCGCAGCAGCCGGTTTGAAGGAAGGTGATGTCATCACCAAGGTAGACGACAAGAAGGTAACCAAGATGGCTGAGCTCCAGGAAGTGCTCAACGGCAAGCGCCCTGGCGACAAGATGTCTATCACCTACTTGCGCAACAAGAAGTCTAACACCAAGACCATCACCTTGAAGAATGCCCAGGGTACGACATCTGTCATCAAGACTGCCGACCTCGATGTATTGGGAGGCAACTTCCGCCAGATTACAGCAGCTCAGAAGGAGCAGCTTGGCATCAAGTATGGTGTAGAGGTCATCAAGGTGAACAGTGGTGCCTTGAAGGATGCCGGTGTATCTCGTGGCTTCATCATCCAGAAAATCAACGATGCCAACATCACCTCACTTGAAGACTTGCAGAAGGCTGTGAAGAGCGCTTCTACCAGCAAGGACCCTGTGCTCTACATCCAAGGTATGTGGCCTACAGGTAAGAAGGCTTACTTCGCTGTACCTTTGCAAAAAGACTAAAAATTGATAAAAAATAAAAGAAAATAGTAGGTATTTACTAAAATATCTACTATTTTTTTTGTCAATTCAAACAAAAAGTGTATTTTTGCAAATACTTTAAATTAATGCTACCATGAGACAACTAAAGATTTCAAAATCAATCACAAATCGTGAGAGTGCGTCATTGGAGAAATACCTCCAGGAAATTGGTCATGAAGAACTCTTGACCGTGGACGAGGAGGTAGAATTGGCGCAAAGAATAAGAAAAGGCGACCGAAAGGCATTAGAGAGATTGACAAAAGCCAATTTACGCTTTGTTGTCTCTGTTGCAAAACAATACCAAAACCAAGGTTTGAGTCTTCCAGACCTCATCAACGAAGGAAACGTTGGACTGATCAAAGCCGCTGAGAAATTCGATGAGACAAGAGGATTCAAGTTCATATCCTATGCCGTCTGGTGGATTAGGCAAAGCATCCTGCAAGCCATCGCAGAGCAAAGCCGCATCGTTCGCCTCCCTCTTAACCAAGTGGGCAGCGTCAACAAGGTGAACCGTGAGCTCAACAAGTTTGAGCAAGAGCACGAGCGCCGGCCAAGCGTTGACGAAATGGCAGACCGCATAGACTTGCCAGAAGATAAGATAGCCGATGCCATGAAGGTGAACAGCCATCATGTAAGCATGGATGCGCCATTCGCAGAAGGAGAAGACAACAGTCTCTTGGACGTAATGGCAAATGAAGACACGCCTATGGCTGACAAGGCTTTGGTGATGGAGTCTCTGAGAGATGAAATCGGAAGAGCCCTTGAGGTTCTCAATGAAAGAGAGCGCAAGGTAGTAAGGGCTTTCTTCGGAATAGGAATGCCTGAGATGACCTTGGAGGAAATAGGCGACAAATACAATCTCACTCGCGAGAGAGTGAGACAAATCAAGGAGAAGGCCATACGCCGGCTCCGGCACAACACAAAAAACAAATTGCTGAAATCCTATTTAGGATAGTAGGCACTACAATAATTAATATAGAAATGAAATTATCAAAATTTGGATTAGCAACAGTAGCAGCCGCTTTGCTCCTCTCGCTTACCATTCAGGCTAAGAACGAGATGAGAAAGACTTACATCTTTGGCTTCGCATCGTCATTCAACGACTCTATCGTATATTTCACTGACATCCAAGAGATCGACTCGGCTTGGGTAACCAGTAAGAACAAGTTCCTCATCAGCCGTGAGAACTACTCTTACCAGCTTCGCGACTACCTGAGCGGACAAGGCGTGGAGAACCGTACCTGTATGGTAGAATATAGTGACGACCCTAAGAAGTTGGAAAAATCCTGGAACAAGCTTTACAACAAGTATGCCCATAACCAAATGCAAAAGAACAACCAGAAGCAGACCAACCAGTTGCCACCTTTCCAAATCAAGAAAATAGAAAAAGGTGCCTTTACCTTCTTGGCTGTCACTCCACAAGAAGAGTACATAGAGGAAACTACAGCAAAACCAGCCAAGAAAGAAAAGGCAAAGAAAGCCCCTAAAGCCAAGAAAGTGGCAAAGAAAATGAAAGCTTCCCAAAACAAGGAAGCCCAAACAGAAGAAAAAGAATGATTTCAACACATGACTTTAATATCGCAGGCTTGAATGTGAGAATCTGTTTTGCAGAGTCTCCATACAACAGCATGCGTCTTCTCAACTCATTTGAACCCTTCAGAGTGGATGCTTTGAAGGGTTCCGTTTTTTTTAAGCTCCTCGTCGACGACACCCTGCACCCTGTCTCCAAGGACAAGAGGAAAAGAATCAGGGCTTTCGACACGGGCAACGGAGACACCATCGTCGACAAGCTTGAAGACGGAGGATACCAATATATCATCAAGGACATCAACGGAGCCGACTGCTGTCTGCTGCAAACCAACAAGGACTTCAGCGATTGTCGCTGTGCCCTTAACGGCAACTACAACATGAGATGCTTCGGACTCAACAATGCCTTGATGCTAATCTTCGCCTTTGCAGGAAGCAAGGTGGAGACATTGCTCATGCACGCCTCGCTCGTAAGGCAAGGTGGATATGGCTATGCCTTCATCGCCAAGAGCGGCACAGGAAAGAGCACGCAAGTGAGCATGTGGCTGAGATACTTGAAAGGATGCGACCTGATGAATGACGACAATCCCATCATCAGGTTTATCGATGGCGAGGCATATATCTTCGGAAGTCCCTGGAGCGGCAAGACACCATGTTATCGCAATGTGAAAGCCAAGCTCGGAGCCATCACCCGCATCGACCGAGCCGAGAAGAACTGGGTGGAGAAACTATCTCCTATCGAGTCCTTCACCTCCCTGCTCCCCTCATGTTCCAGCATGAAATGGGACCAAGAGATTTTCAACGACATCTGCAATACCATCACCAAGCTGGTAGAGACCACAGGCATCTACACACTCCATTGCCTCCCTAACCGCGAGGCGGCAGAAGTCTGCAACCAAGCCATCGCCATCAAGCACCCTTAAAACCACATAACATCATGACGGCAAATGAAAATAAGCTTAAAATCACAGAAGTACAATTTGCCAATGCATTGCTTCTGCCAGAAATCATCAAATTATTAGAAGAAGGACATAGCGTGACGTTGCAGTTGCGTGGTTTCTCCATGCGCCCTTTTTTGGAGGACAAAAGAGACAAGGCCCTGCTGACAAAGGCAAAGGACATCAAGGTGGGCGATGCAGTCTTGGCGGAAAACATGCCCAAGCACTATGTGTTGCACCGCATCATCAAGATAGCGAACGGCATCGTCACCTTGAGAGGCGATGGCAACTTGGGCGTTGAGACGTGCCGCATCGAGGACGTAAAAGCCTCAGTCATTGGATTTTACCGAAAAGGAAGGAAGACACTCGACAAGACAACGGGAAAGAAATGGAGAGTTTACTCTGCCATTTGGACCCGCCTCTTCCCCATCCGCCGATACCTGTTGGCAGCATATCGGAGAATCTGGATTCCACTCTTCGGAACAATATAAAACAAATAAGACCAAACACCTTCTATTAGAATGGCGATTGGTCTTACACAATTCATTATAACAATGTATTTGAGCGAATACGAGACAATGTCTCTGGTGTCATCTGGAGGTAGTTCGCTATATAGGTGAGTGGCGCACGGAGCACCACCTGAGGACTCAAGTCGCAAAGACGCTTGTAGCGGTTGGGGGCAGACTCGAAGCGTACCAAGTCGGCATGTATCTGCGACTGGATCAAGCTCTCCTCCAATATCTTACGATAGAGCATCTGGATATTGACATTGCGCATGGCAGCAGCCTCCAAGCGAGCCTTTGGCAAGGCATACACGAGCGTTGGCTCCAATGCCTCCACCTGCAAGCGAGTAGGCTCCTCCTTAAACAAACTCTCAATGCACATGAAGATGGTGTGGTCTACACCCAAGTGCTCGGTCACCTCCTTACCATTCTTAAAATAGAACTGGCGTATCAAACCTTTCTCGATATAAGAAATGTTGCGGCACACTTCCCCCTCCTGGAGAATCTTCTCGCCCTTACCATACTTGATAGGCACCAAAAGGCTTTCCAAGACATCCAACTCATCATGAGTCATTGTACTATACTTGCGAGCGAGTTCTCTTGCTATGTCTCGCGTCAGGGGCATGTTCTTAAATTCAGGCATTTCTATATCCTCCTTTTTTATATCCCCCAAATGCAAACGTGCAGCTGAGGGTGTTGATTGTAGATTCGTTTGTTTTTAGTCGAGTTTGAGTACGGCAAGGAAGGCCTTCTGTGGCACCTCCACATTACCGATTTGCTTCATACGCTTCTTACCCTTCTTCTGCTTCTCCAACAGCTTGCGCTTACGGCTCACGTCACCACCATAACACTTGGCGGTCACGTCCTTGCGCACCTGCTTCACCGTCTCACGAGCCACAATCTTGGCCCCGATGGCTGCCTGTATGGCAATATCAAACTGCTGGCGTGGTATCAAGTCCTTCAACTTCTCGCACATTCTGCGCCCAAAGCTCACCGCATTGTCACGGTGGGTCAAGGTGCTCAAGGCGTCCACTGGCTCACCATTGAGCAGGATGTCGAGCTTCACCAAGTCGGAATGGCGGAATGAGTCGATATGATAGTCGAATGAGGCATATCCCTTGGAAATACTCTTCAACTTGTCATAGAAATCGATGACGATCTCACCCAATGGCAGCATGAAGTGCAACTCCACACGATTACCACTCACGTATTCCTGGTTGATAAGTTCGCCACGCTTGTCTAAGCAGAGTTTCATGATAGGACCGATATAGTCAGCCGCCGTAATGATGGTGGCACGGATATATGGTTCCTCGATATGGTCTATCATCGTTGGGTCTGGCAAGCCAGAAGGGTTGTGTACCTCTTTCTCACCACCCTGTTTGTCGTATACCATGTAAGATACGTTTGGCACGGTGGTAATCACGTCCATGTTGAACTCACGGTCCAAGCGCTCCTGCACAATCTCCATGTGCAACAAGCCCAAGAAGCCACAACGGAAGCCGAAGCCCAATGCTACGGAGCTCTCTGGCGAGAAGGTCAGGGAGGCATCGTTCAACTGCAATTTTTCCAAGGAAGCACGCAAGTTCTCATAGTCGCTTGGATCAATAGGATAAACACCCGCGAAGACCATCGGCTTCACTTCCTGGAAACCTGCGATGGCTTGCTCGCATGGGCGTGCGATATGCGTGATAGTATCACCCACCTTCACCTCGGTGGCATTCTTGATACCAGAGATGATGTAGCCTACCTCACCCGTGGAGAGTTCCTGACGAGGAATCATGTCCATTTTCAGAACGCCCACCTCATCGGCATCATATTCCATTCCCGTGTTGAAGAACTTCACCTTGTCACCCTTGCGGATGGTACCATTCTCTATCTTGAAGTAAGCGATGATACCACGGAAGGAGTTGAACACGGAGTCGAAAATCAAAGCCTGCAAAGGAGCCTTAGGGTCGCCCTCTGGATGAGGAATGCGATTGACCACAGCCTCCAAGACATCCTCGACACCCTCACCAGTCTTACCAGAGGCTCGAAGGATATCTTCATGTTTGCAACCAATCAAGTCGACAATCTCGTCTTCCACCTCATCAGGCATTGCCGATGGCATATCAATCTTGTTGATGACTGGGATAATCTCCAAGTCATGCTCTATTGCCATATAGAGATTGGAAATTGTCTGTGCCTGCACACCCTGAGTGGCATCCACCACCAAGAGCGCTCCCTCGCAAGCAGCGATGGAACGTGATACCTCGTAAGAGAAGTCGACGTGTCCCGGAGTATCAATGAGATTGAGGATGTAAGTCTGCCCATCCTTCGCCTTGTATTCCATCTGGATGGCATGGCTCTTGATGGTGATACCACGCTCACGCTCCAAGTCCATGTCGTCGAGCATCTGTCCTTCAGTAATCTTGATGGTCTGAGTTTTCTCCAATAATCGGTCTGCCAAGGTACTTTTACCATGGTCAATATGTGCAATAATGCAGAAATTTCGTATATTATTTATATTCTCCATATAATATTTCTCTCTTTAAGGTGCAAAGATAGTCATTTTTTTTGTATCTTTGCACAAAATTTTAAGAAAAATATGAAGAAAATTATATTTTGTGCATTTGCAGCACTGTCACTCATGGCTGCCTGCACTGAGAGTTTGGAGGACAGAGCCGCTCGCGAGGCCAAGGAATATTCCGAGAAAGTTTGCCCTACCCCATACGTCAACGACGGTAGAACCGACAGTACAGTCTTCGACAAGACCACTCGTACTTACACTTACTACATGACGCTCCGTGGCAAGGCTGACAACTACCAGGTTATCAATGCCAACAAGAAAAAGCTCTATAACATCCAGAAGGAATCGCTCGACAACAACCCAGGCTTGAAGAAGTACAAGGAAGCTCACTTCACCTTCCGATTCATCTATCGCTCGGCTAAGAACCCCAAGCAGGTTCTATTGGATGACACCTTCAAATACTAATAAAATTAGAAGTTAGGATGCAAAATAGTTGGAAAGGTTGTTGTCCGTTGGCATCGTAATAGATGCCAACGGACAACAACCTTTCCAACTCCTAACTTTATCAATACCCCATCTCTTGAAGAGCTGTTGCCAACTGGTCTGGGCAACTGGTTGGCTTGTTGCCACATGTGATTCCTTTCAAGCGAGAAATCACTTCTTTCGCTTTCATGTTTCTGATGAGCGCACACACGCCCTTCGTATTGCCATCGCAGCCACCAATAAACTGGGCTTCCTGTACCACGCCATCCTCATCCACACTGATGCAAATGTACTTGGAACAAGTACCATGAGTCTGATAAGTCACTTTCTTCAGCTGTTTCTTGCTTTCACTTTCCATCATAATCGAACCTCCTATGTTTATATAAGCAAGAAGGTAGACATTCATTACAAACGCCTACCCTCTCAAGATTTATTTACGTAACAATATTATTCCGCCTCTGCTGGAACCTCTGGCTTCATGTTGGTGTAAACAGTCTGAACATCGTCAAACTCCTCCAACTTCTCAACCATCTTGTCGATAGTCTCACGCTCCTCTGCAGTTACATCCTTCAAGTCGTTAGGGATGTAGGTGAACTCCGCACCAGTTACCTCGAAGCCTTCAGCCTCCAAGTGCTTCTGGATCTCACCGAAACTTGTAGGAGCACCATAAATAGTGATTTCGTTTGTCTCCTCGTCCTCATCAAACTCATCCTCTACTCCGTAGTCGATCAAGTCGAGAATCATCTCGTCCATATCCAAGCCTTCCTTCTTCTTGAATGTGAAGACAGCCTTGTGGTCGAAGAGGAAAGAGAGAGAACCGGTGGTACCGAGGTTACCGCTGAACTTGTTGAATACAGAACGTACGTCTGCTACGGTACGAGTAGTGTTGTCAGTCAAAGTATCAACGAAGACAGCTACTCCGTGAGGTCCGTATCCCTCGTAAGTTACCTCCTTGTAATCGCTTGTATCCTTGCCCATCGCATTCTTGATGGCACGAGCGATGTTATCCTTAGGCATGTTCTCACGCTTACAGTTAGCGATGATAGCACGCAATGTTGGGTTGTTCTCTGGCTCTGGACCGCCTGCCTTTACTGCAATAGCAATCTGCTTACCCAACTTAGTAAATGTCTTGGCCATGTGGCCCCATCTTTTCAGCTTTGTAGCTTTACGATATTCAAATGCTCTTCCCATTGGAATTAATTTTTAAATGTTTATCGTTTTGTTTTTAATAATTACCTTTTTCATGGAATCAAGAATCAAGTCGAACCCGAAGAGTCCCAAAAACTCCTAACTCCTAACGCAATTCTGCGTTCAGCTTGCTTGTCAAATTGGCGATGAGCTTCTTCATGATAGCCTCAATCTGCTTATCATTCAAAGTCTTCTCCTCATCCTGCAGGATGAAGTTGACGGCATAGCTCTTCTTGCCTGCTGGCAAGTTCTTACCCTCGTAAACATCGAAGAGGACGACACTCTTGAGGAGTTTCTTCTCAGTCTGACGGGCAATCTGCTCTATCTGCTCGAACTCCACGCCCTTGTCTACCAAGAGAGCTAAGTCACGACTTACAGATGGATACTTGCTGATGTCGGTGTAAGTGAGGTTCACCTTCTTGATGGCCTTCATCAAGTTGTCCCAGTGTACATCGGCATAGAACACATCCTGCTCGATGTCGAAAGCCTTCTTCAACTTATGGCTGAGGATACCCAACTCTACCAACACCTTGCCGGCACGTGTCTCATACTGCATACCCTTGGAGAAGATATTGTTGTCGCTGTGCTTCACAGCCACGTTGTTGAATGGCATACCCACACGACGAAGGATATTCTCCACCACTGCCTTCAACTCATAGATGCTGCTCTGCTCATCAGCGTGAGCCCAGTTGCCCTCTACTCGCTTGCCTGTGATAAAGAGAGAGATGTGGCCTTCCTGGTTATAACCCTTGATAGGATTCTCGGCATCCCATTTCTCCTTATTATATATATAGGTGTTACCTACCTCGAAGAACTTCAAGTTGGCGCTCTTGTGGTTGATGTTGCGAGATACACTCTCCAAACCACCAAAGAGCATAGTCTGGCGCATCACACCGAGGTCGGCGCTCAATGGGTTCATCACCTTTACGGTATGCTCATCAGGATACTTATTGAGGTCGAAGTCGGTATAGTAACTTGCCTTGGTCAAGGAATTGTTCAAGATTTCCATGAAGCCCTCGCCTACCAATTGCTCTGCCACGATGTTCTGGGTATGATAGTGCTTGTCTTCCTCACCCTGAACAGTCAAAGAACTCTTCAGCTGGGTAGGAATCTCCACATTGTTGTAACCATAGATACGGAGGATATCCTCTACCACGTCGCAAGGACGCTGAACATCCACACGATATGGAGGAACGAGCAAGTCGAGTCCCTCAGCATCTTCCTTCACGATTTTCATCTCAAGTGATGTAGCGATGCTCTTGATGGTCTCGGCACCAATCTCCTTGCCGATGAGGCGATGAGCGTACTCATAGTTCAAGCGAACAGGGAAGTCCTGGATAGGCTCTGGATATACATCCTTGATTTGCATGGAAATCTTACCGCCAGCCAACTGCTTGCAGAGGATGGCAGCCTGCTTGAGGGCATAAATCTGTCCATTTGGATCCACGCCACGCTCAAAACGATAGCTGGCATCGGTGCTCAAACCATGACGGCGTGCGCTCTTGCGAATCCATGTTGGGTGGAAGTAAGCACTCTCCAAAACCACACTCTTAGTGGTCTCGTAAGTACCAGAACCCTTGCCACCGAAGATACCGGCGATACACATTGGCTCCTCAGCATTGCAGATGCTCAAGTCGTGCTCACCAAGGGTATGCTCCTCACCATCGAGTGTGACGAACTTGGTTCCCTCTGGCTGGGTACGAACCACAATCTTATGACCTGTCACCATGTCGGCGTCGAAGCAGTGCAAAGGCTGGCCGTAAGCCATCATGATGTAGTTGGTGATGTCCACGATATTGTTGATAGGACGCAAGCCGATGATGTTCAACTTGTCCTGCAACCACTTAGGGCTCTCCTTTACCTCACAATCGGTGATGCTAACACAAGCATAGCGCTTGCAAGCATCGGTATTCTGAATCTCGACCTCTATAGGAAGTTCCTCATTGTCTACAACAAACTCATCGCAAGAAGGGCGATGCAAAGATGTCTGATAACCATTCTGCTTCAACCAAGCATAGAGGTCACGAGCCACACCATAGTGACCGAGCGCATCGGCACGGTTGGCAGTGATGTCAATCTCAATGAGCCAGTCGCTCTCCAAGTGGTAGTACTCAGCAGCAGGCTGACCTACAGGAGCATCCTCTGGCAGCACGATGATACCAGCATGGTCAGTGCCCACGCCAATCTCGTCCTCGGCACAAATCATACCGAAGCTCTCTACACCACGAAGCTTGCTTTTCTTGATTGTAAAACTCTGGTCTCCGTCGTAAAGCACGCAGCCCAAGTCGGCCACGATGACCTTCTGACCTGCGGCTACGTTAGGAGCACCGCACACAATCTGCTGTGGTTCACCCTTGCCCAAGTCTACAGTTGTCACATGGAGGTGATCGCTGTTAGGATGCATCTCGCATGTCAATACCTTACCCACATAGAGACCTTTCAGTCCACCCTTGATGGACTGAACTTCTTCCAAAGCGTCAACTTCGAGACCGCAAGAGGTCAGCGCGTCCGCTGTCTCCTGAGGCGTCAAGTCGAAATCGACGTATTCTTTAAGCCATTTGTATGAAACGTTCATTATAATGATTTTTATTATTTTCTTTGCTTTATCATTTGAGCTTTTCTCCTGTCTTTCAACAAGTGACAGCCCTAAAACTTTGCAAAAGTACAAAAAAAAACAAAAATAAACGAAAAATCCATCGTATATTTGCACTTATTAAAAGTTCAAGGGGCTATAAAATGGTTTTTGGGCGAATTTCTTATCGAAATCCACCCAAAAACATACTTATCTTCTTCGAAGTGTTCCTATCTACTCGAAAACTTCCTCGATTCCATTCTCCGTAAAATCATCATGCTCCGCCTTGTTGCCACATGGGTTATACCCATCCGGCAAGTCGAACACAGCCTCAGGGTCGATACCCAAGGATGGGTCGGCATACACTTTCTTCATAAAGATAGCCCAGATAGGCAATGCCATCGTGGCACCCTGTCCCATCTTGGTGGTATCGAAGTGGATATCACGGTCCTCGCCGCCTACCCAGCAGCCAGACACAAGTTGTGGCGTAAAGCCGATAAACCATCCATCGCTGTTGTTGTTGGTGGTACCGGTCTTGGCACCCATCTGGCATTGGATGTCATAGCGATAGCGCAATCGTCCCGCCGTACCATTGTCTACCACTCCCATCAGCATGGTGAGCATCTTCATGGCGTTGTCGGCACTGATTACCTCGTTCATGCGTGGTTGGAAGGTAGCGATGGTATTGCCCTCGTTGTCCTCGATACGGCTCACAAACATTGGCGCCGTACGGATGCCATGGTTGGCAAAAGCAGAATAAGCACTCACCATCTCTGCCACGCTCACCTCGCATGGTCCCAAGCAAAGACTCATGGATGGGTGGATGTCTGGATTGTGGATGCCATAGTCGTGGAGGAGCTGAACGAACTGCTGCGGATTCAACTTGCTCATCAAGTAAGCACTGATCCAGTTGTTACTCTGCGCCAATCCCCATTTCAATGTCACCATCTGTCCATAGCGGGCATGGTTGGCATTACGTGGTGTCCAGCGCTGACCAGCAACGATATAGGTCTGCTGGCGGTTAGGTGCCACGTCGCAAGGTGTGAATCCATTCTCCATCGCCAAGCTATAGAGGAATGGCTTGATGGTAGAGCCCACCTGGCGACGCCCCAAGCTCACCATGTCGTACATGAAATGAGAGTAGTCCAATCCACCCACGTATGCCTTCACCGCCCCCGTCTTCGGGTCCATGCTCATGAAGCCGCTGCGCAAGAAGCCCTTGTAATATCGGATGGAATCCAACGGGCTCATCAAGGTATCGATGTCGCCATGATAGGTAAACACGGTCATCTCTATCTTCTTACGGAAAGCATCCTTGATTTCATCTGGCGAACAACCTGCCGCCTTCATGTTGCGATAACGCTCACTCTGGGTGATGGCACGATTCAAGATAGCACGTATCTGCTTGGGAGTCAACTTGTCGGAATAAGGCGAACTTGGTTTTGGCTTGTTTTCCTTGTCAAACATCGGTTGCAAGTACCTTGCCACATGCTGATACACAGCCTCTTCCGCATACTTCTGCATACGACTATCAATCGTGGTAAATACCTTCAGTCCATCAGAATAAACGTTGTATGGAGAGCCATCCTTCTTGAAGTTCTTGTTGCACCAGCCATACAGAGGGTCGGTATCCCAGGCGATGGAGTCGGCGACATACTGCACGTTGTTCCAAGATGGGTAATCAGCACGCGTTGGTCGCTTCGCCATCATATACTGGCGAAGAAACTCACGGAGATAAGTGGCAGTGCCATCCTTGTGATCGGTGCAATGGAAGTTAAGCGTCAATGGCTCAGCCGAGTACTGCTCATAAGAAGCCCTATCCATGTATCCCGCCTTCACCATCTGCGAGAGCACAACATTGCGACGCTCCTTGGCACGGTCGGGATAACGCACGGGGTTGAACAACGACGGGTTCTTGCAAAGACCTATCAGCGTGGCAGCCTCGCAGACGGTCAGGTCCTTCGGCTCCTTACTAAAATAGGTATTGGCAGCCGTCTTGATACCCACGGCATTATGCAGGAAATCGAAATAATTGAGATAGAGGGCGATGATTTCCTCCTTGGTGTAATAACGTTCCAACTTGATGGCAATCACCCACTCTATCGGTTTTTGAAAAACACGTTGCACGGTACTTTCGGCAGTGGTACTATAGAGTTGCTTAGCCAACTGCTGGGTGATAGTGGAGCCACCACCGGCGTTAGCCTGTCCCAATATACCTCTCTTAATAATAGCACGTCCGAGGGCACGGAAGTCGATGCCCGAATGGTCGTAGAATCGTTCATCCTCGGTAGCCACGAGCGCCTTCACGAGATAAGGAGACATCTTCTTGTAAGGTATCACAATACGGTTCTCCTTGTTGAGGTTCCAGGTGCCCATCACCTTGCCATCCGCAGAATAGACCTGGGTGGCAAAACGGTTGATAGGATTCTGCAAATCCTCGATGTCGGGCATGTATCCTACCCAACCAAACCAGATGGCGAAGAAGGCGAGGGTCACCGCCAACACGCCAGTACCCAAAAGAGCCCACAATGTATGTATAAAACGTTTTCTCATTGCTTATATCAACTTATGATTATTGCCTATATTAACTTATGATTTTCGTATGATCCATTAATAATTTGTGCAAAAATACATAAAACTTTCGAATTATCGCATATAAATCAGAAATTATGTGTAACTTTGGGGGCGATTTAAGAACATTCAATCAAAAATCAAATGGAAAAACATAATTTTGTAACGATTGCAGACCTTTCCAAGGAGAAATTGATGTACCTCTTGGAAATGGCGCAAGAGTTTGAGAAACATCCCAACAGGGAGCTATTGAAGGGAAAGGTTGTCGCAACCCTTTTCTTCGAGCCTTCCACTCGTACACAACTTAGTTTCCAGACAGCTGCCAACCGCCTTGGCGCTCGTGTCATCGGCTTCTCCGATGCCAAGACTTCAAGCACCACCAAGGGCGAGACGCTCAAGGACACCATCCTGATGGTAAGCAACTATGCCGACGTCATTGCGATGCGCCATTACATAGAGGGTGCCGCCCAGTATGCCAGCGAAGTAGCTCCTGTCCCTATCGTCAACGCAGGCGATGGTGCCCACATGCACCCTTCACAGTGCTTGCTCGACCTCTATTCTATCTACAAGACACAAGGTACTTTGGAGAACCTCAACATTTATCTCGTAGGCGACCTAAAGTACGGACGTACAGTCCACTCCCTCATTACAGCGATGCGCCATTTCAACCCTACATTCCATTTTATCGCTCCTAAGGAATTGGAGATGCCTCAGGAATACAAGCTCTACTGCCAGCAACACAATATTAAATATGTGGAGCACGAGGACTTCAACGAGGATGTCATCGCAGGTGCCGACATTCTCTACATGACCCGTGTGCAGAAGGAGCGTTTCAGCGACTTGATGGAATATGAGCGCGTGAAGAATGTGTATATTCTCAAACGTGAGATGCTCGCCAAGGCAAAGGACAACATGAAGATCATGCACCCACTGCCTCGTGTCAACGAGATTGCATACGATGTAGACGACGACCCTCATGCTTACTACATCCAGCAGGCACAGAACGGTCTCTACGCTCGTGAGGCTATCTTCTGCCACTGCCTCGGCATCACACTCGAAGACGTCAAGAACGACAAGACAATCATCGAGTAATTTAGAATTAGTAATTTACAATTAAGAATTAATAATTCATGGGAAATAATAAAAGCGAATTAGTGGTTGCGGCCATTGAGAATGGTACCGTAATCGACCATATACCAGCCGATAAGACCTATCAGGTAGTCAACCTGCTCCAGTTGCAAGACATGGACACCCCCGTCACCATCGGCTACAACCTGCCTTCCAAGAAAATCGGCAAAAAGGGCATCATCAAGGTTGCCAACAAGTACTTCACCGACGAGGAAATCAATCGCCTATCCGTGGTTGCACCTAACATCGGCTTGAGTATCATCAAGAACTATGAGATCGTAGAGAAGAAGACTGTCAAGACTCCAGATACACTGAAGGGCATCGTGAAATGCAACAACCCTAAGTGCATCACTAACAATGAGCCTATGGCCACTATCTTTCATGTGGTAGACAAGGCCTTGGGTATCGTTCGCTGTCACTACTGTGACAAGGAACAGCAACTGGGCAAGGTGGAGCTTTGCAAATAAAAAATAAGCAAAAAAAACGTCTCTATTCTAACATAGAGAAGAGACTTTTCTTATAAAAACATCAAAAAGTAAGCAATATTCTTCAAAAACCGCCATTTTATTTGGATATTTTGAAGATATTGCTTATTTTTGCATCTGAAAAGGAGAGTACAGCTTTCCTTTCTTAGGAAAAAGACAATTAATTACAACTAATTATAATCAAAGAGCCAATGGAAAAAGATCAAGAGATTTTCGACCTGATCGAAAGAGAACATCAGCGTCAGCTGAAGGGTATGGAGCTGATTGCTTCTGAGA
>SAMEA104315437__coassemble_544_pt1 | contig 17772 bp, 15 predicted proteins | sample SAMEA104315437__metabat2_high_PE_043 | metagenome-assembled genome bin SAMEA104315437 (sample SAMEA104315437) | gut metagenome | biome: Monkey gut; feature: monkey-associated habitat; material: faeces | place: China | collected 2013 | reverse complement strand
TATTGCTTGGTGAATCGGATGTCAATAAGTTGAATGACCTCACGGAGACCATTGAGGGATATAATTTCTATGTGCAAGATGACATCGAGCAGGTGGTGAGTCTCAAATTGAATGGAACAGACGATGACCGTCCGAAGATAGATTCCATTTTGGATGCTGTGGCTGTAAGATTCAAGGAAGAGTTGGGTGAAGAAGGACAAGTGAAATGCAAGGGAGCCATTAAAAACTTCAATCGCTGTTACCCTTACTTCTCTGCCATCATGCCTTTTGAAAGCATAGAATGGGAGAAGCAGTATATCTTCTACTCGTTGTTGGTGAAGAAACTGCCTAAGTTGAAAATAGATGATGATACGGAAGGACTATTGGATAACATTGATTTCGACAAGTATCGTATCGTCAAGGAAGAGGAACGTGCTATCATCTTGGAAAATGAAAATGCAGAGGTGAATCCTGTGCCTGTAGGTCAGGGTGGTGGTACTCCTCAGCCAGAACCAGATTCCTTGTCGCATATCGTCAAGGAGTTTAATGAGACATTTGGAGGTATTGATTGGAAAAATGCAGATGAGGTACAACGACAAATCAATGAATTGCCTGCTCGTATTGCTAAAAGCGCAGATTTCGTCAATGCTGTGAGGAATGGTGATAGGCAAGCAGCTCAAATCACGTTCAATGATGACATCATAACGATTGTGGCTGGAATGCTGGAAGAAAAGACCGAGTTTGTGCAGACCTATTTTGGAAATCACGATTTCCAAAACTTCATCAATGCAAGGGTCTTTAGTGCCGTCATGAATCGATTGAGTGGTGTGTAGATTTCTTTAAAACTCAGCGAAAAGCAAGAAAAAGTCTCGTTTTCGCTGAGTTTTAGAGAAATTAACAAACATCCCCTTTAGTCGTACGATGATGCCCCTTATGGTTGTATGACAGCAGGCTTGTAGATGTACGTTATTGGTTTTGGCGGTCGTGCAGCAGCCAATCTATTGCTGAGTATATATGGATGCACTTGCCATCTATCTCTACATCTCTTGTCTCAGAGAAAGCTATCAATGTGAGGTTGTCGCAAAGCAGAGCTGTGGAGGCTTTGACCAAGGAAGTAGTCTCTCTCTTAAATGCCTTCTCATTATCAATATCGTATGCCACTTGTATCAACTCCTCTGCCTTGTTTTGGTTGCAGACCACAAAATCCACCTCTTTGGAGCGAGGAGTGGGCTTGTAATAATATATGTCTAAGAATTCATTGGCACATTTGCGCAGAAGCTCTATATAGACAACGTTCTCCAGCCGCCAACCGATGTTTTCAGCTGCAAACGCATTGTCTCGATTGTTCTGGAGACCAGGGTCTATGATGTAGGCCTTGGCGTTTCTTATCCTTTCCTTGCTCTTGAATGAATGCTTGGTGAGGAGCTGGATAAGAAAGGCTTGACGCAGATAGTCTATGTATTTTCTGACAGTCATATCTGTCGTTCCCAAGATTTGCGCTATGTCACCATAGTTGATTTCCTGGCAGACATTGTTGATCAGATGGTTGGCTATCTTACGCAAGGCATCTGTGTTTCTGATGTTGAAACGCTGCTGGATGTCTTTGGTGATAATCGCCTCCAAGAGGCTTTGTACATAGCCACGCTTATTGCGGATGTTTTGGATTTCTGGGAATCCACCTACCGTGATATATTCCATGAAAGCACGCTTCCTTTCTGCTTCTGCCTTGGTGGTGATGCTTTGGGTGTCGATGCTATGGAAGGTGCAGTATTCCTGGAAGGAAAATGGGAAGAGATGTATCTCGTTGTATCTGCCTGTGAGATGGGTTGCCAATTCTCCACTCAGCAGCTTGGCGTTGCTTCCTGTTACCACTACATGCAAGTTGGTGCGGAGCAGGCGGTTGACGAACAGATGCCAGCCATCTACATCTTGTACCTCATCGAGAAAGATGTAGTGGATGTCTGTGCCGTATATTTGGTAGATGCAGGAGAGGACGGTATTGAGGTCTTCTATTTGCATGTTAGCCAAGCGATCATCATCAAAGTTGGCATATCCGTATTTTACTTGATGTTCTAAGAGCACCTTATGGCATAGCGTGGATTTTCCGCTTCGTCTGACACCTATGACAACCTGTGCGAGGGGACTGTCAAACTCAAAGAGACACTCTTCTTTTCTATCAACCCAGTTCTTGGGCTGATAGTTTTCTACATACTCTTTTTGCTCTGCTAAGACTTGAAGTATTATCTTGTCATCTACCATATTTTTAATCGTTTTGAAGTCGTTATTTTCTTGCTTTACTGCAAAAATACATGAAATAATTGATATATAGATGGTTATCGTATTTAAAATTTGCTAAAATGCGAGAAAATACTTGCGTTAGTTTGCTAAAATGCACAAAATGAGTGTTTTTAATTTGGTAAAATGTAGTTTTCTTCTCATAGAAAATCAGCGAAAAGCAAGAAAAAGGTCTCGTTTTCGCTGAGTTTTAGAGAAATTAACAAAGCTGAATAGTGCTTTTCTCTGCAATAATTGGAAGCTTTCACCTGAGATACAGTCGATGAAATGACTTTTTTCTAAAAAAATGAGAAAAACAAAGCAAAATCTCTTGATATTTTTGCATGCTATCAGGATTTTCTGTATTTTTGCAAAGAAAAGGAAACTTGTATCAATCATATAAATAGATAAGTTATGGTAATAGATTTTGAAAAAATTGCTGAGGCTCACTTGGAGGGCTTCAAGGGTGGACAAGGTAAGTTGGATACTCGCAACTATGTGGATGACAAGGTGAAGATTATGTATTCTACTCTTCGCCCAGGTGCTTCTACAGGTCTTCATACGCATGAGGGTAACTGTGAGATTATCTATGTGGTGAGCGGTACCGCAACTTTCCATTATGACGACACGGTGGAGGAAGTGCATGTGGGACAGGTACATTATTGTCCGATGAACCATGCTCACTACATGGAGAACTTGACAGATCACGACTTGGTGTATCTCGCCATTGTTCCTGAGCATCACTAAAAAAGACTTTATAATTCTTTGCGTCACTAAATAATAGTAGTGGCGAAAGTTTGATGACAAAACGTCAATAAGCAAGAAGGGCAAGCTCCAAACTCGGAACTTGCCCTTTCTCAATTTAAATCTCTCTCTGAAAAAAATATCTATCAGATTCCTATTCTTATTTGCTCAAGCAAAAGCGATGGTTGATATTGGTAACCTCTGGGATGGAACTTACTACATGCTTCAAGAACATACCCATGCAAAATACCATACCTGAAAACATTACTGCTGCAAAAGCCAAAGTAAAAATAGTCGTCATAATTTTTATTCTTTTTAATATTAATAACTGTTATCTTAATCTTTTCGACTGCAAAGTTAACACTTTTTTGCCGAAATCCACACTTTTCTGCTAAGAAATATAAACGAAATATGTATTTTTTGATATGTGTCAACCACTTGTTTTTGTTCCGAAAAATAACATATTTGTAGCTATTTTGCAATATTTCTTTCAAGTTATAATCGTTAGTGAAAAATCATATTGATAATGTAGTGAAACGTAAGGAAATGGCGATAAATCGTAAGATGGAAACATGGCAGATGTTTAGGAAGTCAACGACTAAGATGGCTTTGCTTTTCTCGGAAAACTAATTTTTATCCGTTATTTTTTGCAAGTCATTTTCTTCTCCTACAATCCAAAGGATATCGCCCTTTTGGAAAATATACGAAGGAGCAATCTTGGTGAGGTTTTCTCTACCTTCTTCCAAACCGACCACCATACAGTTGTATTTGTCTCGGATGCCACTCTCTAATAGAGATTTTCCGCAGAACTCACTCTTGCTGCTAATGATGAGCTGTCGAAGCTTCATCTCTCGTTTCTCTATCTCCAAGTCTTCTGGGATGAGGTCGCTGTTGAGAGAGTTGGCGAACTTTTGCAGTTGGTCGTCGTTGCCGATGACTTGCAGTTTGTCGCCTGGGAAGATGACGGTGTCACCATTCGGAATGTTGAGACGCTGCGAGCCACGCATGATACTGCTCATGTCCACTCCGAAACGCTGGCGCAGATGCAAGTCCTTGAGGGATTTGCCACCCCAGGTAGAGTCTACTGGAACCTCAAAGTCACTGATGTGGATGTCACGGTCCAGAAGATGTCCCTCGTAGAGTGGCTTCTTCTCGCCATTCACCTGTGCCATGATGTCTCGCGAGCGCAAGTTGTGGATGAAGAGCCTCTCCATCTTGATGCTTCTCTTCTTGGTTTGTCGGGAGGCAATCATCAGCAATACGACGATGGTTCCGATGCAAATCATCAAGGCATTGGTAAACCTTGTGAGGTAGTTGCAGATGTAGAAGATGAATGCTAAGGCGATGGTGAACCTGACCACGATGGTGAAGATGAGCGGAATGCGATTGATGCTGCTCTCCACCCACAGGCGCTTCCACTCGTTGCTATGGTTCTTCTTCATGACGATGGCACGCAGGAATGGCGCAATCATCACAATCGTCAGCAAGCCCGTGATGCCATTGGCATACCAGTGGAGTTCCCAACCAGGAAACAGTTTTCTGAAGAAAGGCAAGACGAACGTGAACATCAGTGCGATAACGGCTGCCGAGAGGATGGAGTAAGCTATCGTGATGATGGTCATCTGCTTCAACAGCGACTTCCACTTGCTTTGTTGGGTGGTCGAAGGATGACTCATCGCAAAGTGGTTGAGGATGTTGATGAACTTATTTGGCAGATGTCTCTCCATCACTTGATAGGTTGGCAAGGCAAGGCGAATCATGTAAGGCGTTAGGAAGGTGGTGATGACGGATACAGCCACGACGACAGGGTAGAGGAAGTCGCTGATGACTCCCAACGCCAAGCCGAGTGAGGCGATGATGAAAGAGAACTCGCCAATCTGTGCCATCGAGAAACCACAGCGCATCGCCGATTTCAGTGACTCACCTCCAAGCATGAAGCCGAAAGTTCCAAATATCGCCTGTCCCAACAATATCGTGCATACCAAGGCAAGGATAGGAATGGCGTATTCCACCAAAATCTTCGGGTCTACCAACATGCCGACGGAGACGAAGAATATCGCACCAAAGAGGTTCTTTACTGGTTCTACAAGTTTGATGATTTTCTCTGCCTCGATGGTCTCAGCCAAGATGCTTCCCATCACAAAGGCACCGAAGGCACTTGAGAATCCCACTTTGGTAGACAGCACAGCCATGCCACAGCACAGACCCAATGCCACGATGAGCAAGGTCTCGTTGTTGATGAGCTTGCGTACGGAGCGCAAGAAAAGAGGAATGGCGAAGATGCCCACGATGAACCACACTATCAAGAAGAAAGCTATCTTGATGACGGAGCCCAACATTTGCTCTCCATCGGGATTATTGCCTCCGGCGATGGCGGACAGCATCACCATCATGACGATGGCAAGAATGTCTTCCAGTATCAGCACGCTCATCACCATGCCCGCAAACTTCTGTTGCCGCAGTCCCATGTCGTCGAACGCCTTGTAGATGATGGTGGTGGAACTCATCGCCAACATGCCACCGAGGAAGATGCAGTCCATCTTGTTCCATCCGAATCCATGTCCCACGCTGATGCCAAGCATCATCATGCAGAACACGATGACCACGGTGGCGATGATGGGCGAGGCTCCCATCTTCACAATCTTCTTGAAAGAGAAGTCGAGACCCAAGGAAAACAGGGTGAAGATGACACCGATGTCTGCCCAGGTCTTGATATCCGACTCATCTACCACCGACATGGTATAAGGCATGTGGGGGGAGACAAGGAATCCGGCTACGATGTATCCTAACACAAGCGGTTGCTTGAGTTTCTTGAAGATGATGGTGACGATGCCTGCCACCATCAGAATCAATGCGAGGTCTTTTACTAAATAAGGAATTTCTGCCATAGGCGATAGGTTTGTCTTTAGATAAATTTATTCTCAGTTAATTGTATCTTGAAAAGATGAATGGATAGCTTTTCTAAAAAAATAAGAATTAACAATTAAGATTCGGACTTTTTGCCCTTGACCTTCGAAAAGAAAGTAGGCTTTCGCCCCAATCCCATCGTAAGGTTAATTCTTAATTATTAATTCTTACTTTATTTGATTTTAATCGTTGTATTCTGCAGTGATTTCAGCAATCTTCACGATGGTTTGCACGGCCTTTTCCATAACCTGGATGCTGACAAACTCATGAGGACCATGGAAGTTGACGCCACCAGCGAAGATATTAGGACAAGGAAGCCCCTTGAAACTCAACTGTGCGCCATCGGTACCGCCACGGATAGGTTCTACACGAGGAGGAACACCGCTTTCCTGCATGGCTCTCAACACGATGTCGATGACGTGCATGTTAGGGTCGATCTTCTCCTTCATGTTGTAGTATTGGTCGTAGATTTCTGCCTCGCAGGTACCCTCGCCGTATTTCTCGTTGATTTTCTTCACACAATCTGCGATGAAAGCCTTGCGATCCTCAAACTTCTCACGGTCGTGGTCACGGATGATGTATGCCAACTTCGCTTCCTCGCAGTGGCTCTCGATGCCCAAGAGATGGTAGAATCCCTGGTAGCCCTCTGTGGTCTCAGGTAAGTCTGTCTCAGGAATCATGTTCTGGAATTCCACGGCCAATCGGCTTGCGTTGATCATCTTTCCCTTGGCATAACCCGTATGTACGCTGACACCCTTGATGCGAATCTTAGCGGCAGCGGCGTTGAAGTTCTCGTACTCCAAGTCGCCCAAGTCACCACCGTCCATGGTGTAGGCCCAGTCGCAACCGAATTTCTCTACATTGAAGTGATGGGCGCCCATGCCAATTTCCTCATCAGGGTTGAAGCCTACTCGGATGTCGCCATGCTTGATTTCATCGTGGTCGCGGAGGTAGCACATGGCCTGTACAATCTCTGCGATGCCAGCCTTATCGTCGGCACCCAAGAGGGTAGTGCCGTCTGTCACGATGATATCCTCACCTTTATGGGCTTTCAACTCTGGGAACTTGTCTACTCGTGAGAAGATTCCAGGGCTGAGTTCTATGTCGTTTCCATCATAGTTCTTGATGATGCGGGCCTTGATGTCCTTTCCGCTGGCGTCAGGACTTGTGTCCATGTGGGAGATAAAGCCGATGGTAGGCGTTTTTTTCTTGGTATTTCCCTTCAGTGTGGCGTAGATATAGCCCATGTCGTCCATCTCCACGTCGCTGAGGCCTTCCTCCTCCAATTCATGTTTGAGATACTTGGCGAAGTCCAATTGCTTCGCCGTACTTGGTACACTGTCGGAGTCTTCGCTCGACTGTGTATCAAATTTCGTGTAATTTATAAAACGTTCTACTAAGTCCATGTTCTTAATTAAATAATGTGGTGATCTCGGTGGGATTCAAACCCACGACCTTCAGAACCGGAATCTGACGCTCTATTCAGCTAAGCTACGAGACCTATTAAATAAGGTACATGTAGAAATGACACCTATTCTTATATAAAACGCTTGCAAAAATACTGCTTTTATTTGAAATAACCAAATTTTTGGGTTTATTTCCTTGAGAAACTTGCAAGAAATTATTAAATATATACAAAAAGAAAGCAAAAAATAAAAAATACTATCATTTTGCAAAATAAAATTAAAAAAACGCTTGCAGATTAATAATATTTTCGTACCTTTGCACCGTCAAACTTTCACTCCAATGCTATTTTGGACAAGTTTTTGACCTTAAAACAAGAGTAAAAACAAGAAAATAAAAGAAATAATATGAGCAAAGTTATCAAACCTATAGACTATAAGGCGCTGCTTGATATGCGCCAGACAGAGATGGGTATCAAACTTATCAAAGAGTTTTTCCAAGCAAACTTGTCAACGGAGCTTCGTCTTCGTCGTGTCACTGCTCCTCTCTTCGTATTGAAGGGATTGGGAATCAATGACGACTTGAATGGTGTGGAGCGCCCTGTTACATTCCCGATTAAGGATTTGGGCGATGCCAAGGCTGAGGTCGTTCACTCTTTGGCTAAATGGAAGAGACTGACTTTGGCGGAGTATAAGATAGAGCCTGGCTATGGTGTCTATACGGATATGAACGCCATTCGAGCTGACGAGGAGTTGGATAACTTGCACTCTTTATATGTAGACCAGTGGGACTGGGAGGCTGTCATCGAGAAAGAGGATCGCACGATTGCTTTCTTGGAAAATGTCGTTCGTCGCATCTATGCGGCCATTCTCCGTACCGAGTATCTCACTTGTGAGCATTATCCACAGTTGAAGCCTTTCTTGCCAAAGGAGATTCACTTTGTTCATGCGCAGGATTTGTTGGATATGTATCCTGACATGACTCCTAAGGAGCGTGAGGATGCCATCTGCAAGAAATATGGTGCGGTGTTCGTAGAAGGCATCGGCGGAAAGTTGAGCGATGGCAAGAAACATGACGGTCGTGCTCCTGACTATGATGACTGGAGCACAGTGGCAGAGAATGGCAAGGCTGGATTGAATGGTGACATCTTGATTTGGTATCCTGTCTTGGGTCGCAGCTTCGAGTTGAGTTCCATGGGTATTCGTGTGGACAAGGAGAGCTTGCTTCGCCAGTTGAAGATTGAGGGCAAGGAGGATAGAGAGAAACTTTATTTCCATCAGCAGCTTTTGAACGATAAGTTGCCATTGAGCATCGGTGGTGGTATTGGCCAGAGCCGTCTCTGCATGGTGATGCTCCATAAGGCACATATCGGCGAGATTCAGGCAAGTATCTGGCCAGAGGATATGCGCAAGGAATGTGAAGAAAACGGAATGACGCTTATCTAAGAGATAAACGTCATTCCGAAATATGAATAAAAAATGATGTGTCTAAGCTTGGTGATGCTTGTTACGTCATGACCAATTTGAAATCCTGCATTAGTCTTACTATTGCAGGATTTTTCTGTTTCAACTCTTCGAAGATGTCCTTCTTGGATCGAATCTTGGTGATTTCTCCTTGCTCGGCAAGTCGGTAATTCACGGTGATGGCATCATTGTGAAGCCCTTGGACGAGTGTGTTGCGAATGCGGTTCTTGATGTTCTTGACCTCTTCCAAGAGGATTGGGTTGTCGATGACGATTTCCACCTCTGGATAGTTCGAAATTTTAGGTGTGAGCATCTTGAGGCGTTGAGATAATCCATAGAGGTTGGATATCTGCTGCATCCTAATGCACATGCTGATCCATTGTCCGTAGAGCTGTTCTTCGTTGAATTGTTGCTGTTCTCCTTGTGAAGCTTGTTGGGCAGCGACATCACTGATGGCATTGAAGTTGGTCTTGCTTGCATCCTTGCTCTTTTCTAAGTTCTTGAATGTCATGCCGATGGTTCCCAACTTGATGCTGTTCAGACCCTTGGTAGGGCTGGCTGTTTTTGGGGTTGGGGCAACAGTTGGCTTGACAACAGGATTGGCCTCGACCTTCTTGCTGTCTACTTGCTCTGCACCTGCACCCTGAGAAGCAGGCTTAAGCGGAGCAATCAATTTCTGAAACAGGGATTTTAATCTATGGGGCGTACGCCCCGCACTTGGCACGTCTTTATCCTCTGGTTGGGTGATTTGTCCCACTTGGATAAGGGTCAGTTCCACCAATAGACGCTTGTTGGAACTTTGGCGGTATTGCACGTCGCAGTCGTTCATGATTTTGAGCGCGTTATATAAAAAAGGTGTAGGAGCCTTCTGTGCCTGTGCCTGGAACTTCTGTTTTTGCTCTTCGCTGGTTTCGAGGAGCGGAAGGGTCTGTGGGTCTTTCGCCATCATAACGTTGCGCACATGCTGGGCTAAGCCTTGCACCAAGATTCCACCATCGAAACCCTTGTTGAGGATGTTGTTGAGAAGCAGCATCATCTCGCTCACCTTGTTGTCGATGGCAAGGTCTACAAACTGGAAATAGTTGTCGCTGTCGAGGACGTTGAGGTCTTCGATAACTTTCTTGTAGGTGATGTCACCTTGGCAGAAGCTTGCAGCTTGGTCGAAAATGGACAAAGCGTCGCGCATGCCACCATCGGCTTTCTCTGCGATGACGGCAAGGGCTTGCTCCTCGTACTTGATGCCTTCTTTCTCGGCTACCATGGCCAAGTGCTTGATGGTGTTGGGCACCGTCATGCGCTCGAAGTCGTAAATCTGGCATCTACTGAGGATGGTAGGCAAAATCTTATGCTTCTCGGTGGTGGCAAGGATGAAGATGACATGCGAAGGTGGTTCCTCCAATGTCTTCAGGAAGGCATTGAAGGCAGCGGAACTCAGCATGTGTACCTCATCGATGATGAATACCTTATACTTGCCAACTTGTGGCGGGATGCGTGTCTGCTCCATGAGTGCCTTGATTTGCTCGACGCCATTGTTGCTGGCGGCGTCCAACTCAAAGATGTTGTAGGAGCGTTGCTCGTTGAAAGCCTTGCAACTCTCACACTCATTGCAGGCCTCACCGTCTTCACGGGGATGCTCGCAATTGATGGCCTTTGCGAAAATGCGTGCGCAAGTGGTCTTGCCCACGCCTCGTGGACCACAGAAAAGATATGCGTGAGCGAGCTTGCCACTCTTCACGGCATTCTTCAAAGTTGTGGTCAAAGCACTCTGTCCAACGACCGAATCGAAGGTCATCGGACGGTACTTTCTTGCAGAAACTATATATTCTTCCATTATTTTTTCTTAAATGATGATGCAAAGATAACAAAAAAATATTATCTTTGCAAACAAATAACGAAAAATATGAGCAAGCGATTAGGTATAATATGGAATTATCTCTCTCATTATAAGTATCTTATAGTGATTGTAGTGGGAGTTTTGGTGGTAGGTGCTGTTGACGACAATAGCATCCTTCAGCATGTGAAATATCAAATTCAGATCAGTAACTTGCGTTCTGAGATAAAAAAATATGATTCTCAGTACCAAGAAGACTCTAAGCAATTGAGAGAGATGCGTACTGGTGCGAGGGCTTATGAGAAAATAGCTCGCGAGCGTTATTTCATGAAAGCCGATGATGAGGACATCTTTGTGCTGAGTACTGATTTACCTAATGCAAATAAAGAAGAAGTAGAAAATGAAACAACTGAGTAAAATTCAAAGTGCGCTCTTCTTGTTGGGAGGCGTGTGCATGGTCGTCGGCGCAGGTTGCTTTGCGTTCGGTTTTATATATCCTAAGGTGTTGTTGTGTACTTGTTGGGTATTCTTGTTGGGTACGGTCTTGTTTAGTGTCATCCAGGCGATGCAACTGTATGAGGGAACATCTGCGGTAATCCATCGCTTGAAGCGCATCCAGGCGCTTGCCGACATTTGTTTTGTGCTTTCGGGAATCTCTATGGTAGACACCGTGTATGCTTTTGCACGCAATTGGTTTTCCAACTATGAGACTTACATTACCTATTTTTATAATAAATGGGTGTTGTTCCTTTTGATTGCCGCTGTGCTTGAATTGTACACCACACACCGTATTTCACATGAACTTAAAAAGGAATAATGCCAAAAAATACTAAATAGTTGTAATATTCAATTAAATAGGATAAATTTATTTCCGTAGTTCAAATTAAGATTGTACTTTTGTTACCAGAAATACAGACAACTTATGAATAAGATACTTTACGCATTCGTTACATTGTTGGCATTCACATCGTGCGCCAATAGCTATAACATACAGGGCACTTCTAATGTAAGTACCTTGGATGGTCGTATGCTATACCTGAAAATCTTGAAAAACAACGAGTTCAAAAACATCGATTCTTGTGATGTGGTTCATGGGCAGTTCAAGTTCAATGGCAACTTGGATTCTGTAAGGATGGCAAACATCTTTATGGATGATGAGGCAGTGCTGCCATTGGTATTGGAAAGCGGTGACATCAATGTCAAGTTGGACGATGCCCAGCAAATCGTCAGTGGAACTCCTCTGAACGACAAGCTGTTTAAGTTCTTCAAGAAATACCAACAGTTGCAGAACCAGCAGATGGAATTAGTGCATAAGCACGACCAAGCTATCATGAATGGCAGTGATATGAATGCAGTCACCCAGAAGCTGAATGAGGAGGCTGTTCATCTCGCCGACCAAGAGGATAAATTGGTGACTAACTTCGTGACGGAGAACTTCGACAACGTCTTAGGTCCAGGAATCTTCTTCATGGTGACGATGAGAAATCAGTATCCGATGCTGTCTCCTTGGATAGAGGACATCATGAGCAAGGCTACCGATGCGTTCAAGAATGATCCATACGTGAAAGATTATTATCAGAAGGCACAGGAGAATGAGCAAATCATGAATGGTACTCGTGATGCTGGTCAAATGCCTACGGGAACTGCTCCTCAAGTAGACACAAATGCTGCCCCAGCGCCTACGGCTAACGAGTTGGCTAAGCCTACTATCCCAGAGAATGGAGCGGGACAAGAGGGTGTTGGAGTTCCTGCTAATTGATGAAGAATCAAAAGTGAAAATAGAATGAGAACATTAATAAAAGGTGGAACCATTGTCAACGAAGGACGCTCCTTTGTGGGTGACCTCGTTGTCGATGGTGAACAAATTTTAGAGATATACGAAGATAATGCTCCCCGTGGCACCTATGATGAGATCATCGAGGCCTCGGGGTGTTTTGTTTTGCCGGGTGTCATCGATGACCATGTTCATTTCCGTGAGCCTGGTTTGACCAACAAGGCTGACATGGAGAGCGAGAGCAGAGCGGCTGCTTATGGTGGCGTAACGTCTTACTTGGAGATGCCAAACACCAAGCCACAAACGACAACGCTTGAGACCTTGGAGGAAAAGTATGATTTGGCTTCCCGGAAAAGCCATGTCAATTATGCTTTCTTCTTTGGGGCAACCAATGACAATGTCGATTTGTTTGGACAGTTGGACGTGCATCGAATCCCAGGCATCAAATTGTTTATGGGCTCAAGCACGGGAAACATGTTGGTCGATAAGATAGCTTCTCTTCAGCGAGTGTTCCGCACGGCGAAGGAATTGGACTTGCCAGTGATGACGCATTGCGAGGATACCGATGTCATCAATCGCAACATGGCTGCCTATAAGGAAAAGTATGGAGATGACCCAGACGTGGGATTCCATCCGCAGATAAGAAGCGAGGAGGCTTGCTATAAGAGCAGCAAGTTGGCAGTGGAATTAGCGCAAGAATATGGCACTCGCTTGCATATAGCCCATGTGACAACGGCGAAGGAATTGGAATTCTTCGGAAAGAATCATCAGATTACGGGAGAGGCTGTCATCGCTCATCTCTACTTCTCGGACGAGGATTATGCCACTAAGGGAGCGCTGATAAAATGCAATCCTGCCATCAAGACGATTGCAGACAGAGATGCCTTGCGAAAAGCCTTGAGCGATGGTCGCATTGAGGTGATAGGTACCGACCATGCTCCCCATGAGTGGAAAGACAAGCAGGGTGGTTGTGCAAAGGCTGCGTCGGGCATGCCGATGTTGCAGTTCTCCTTGGTCACTATGTTGGAATTGGTGGATGCGGGTGTCTTGACGATCGAGAGATTGGTGGAGCTGATGTCTCATCATCCTGCGCAACTATTCGACATCAATCAGCGTGGATATTTGCGCAAGGGGTATCAGGCAGACATCGTCATCGTGCGTCCAAATACGCCTTGGAAAGTGGACAAGAACGTCATCCAGAGCAAATGTGGATGGAGTCCTATGGAAGGGCATGAGTACCAATGGCGAGTAGAGCAAACCTTCTGCAATGGACACCTTATATATAATAAAGGTGTATTCGATGTTTCTTATCGTGGAGAAGAATTGTCATTTAGATGAAAAAGAAATTGACATACGAAATCTCGGAGATTGTACCCTACATCAATTGGCTTTACTTTTACCATGCATGGGGTTTGAGCGGAAAATCGCAAGAGGATAAGTCGGCATTGCAAAAAGAGGCTTTGGCTATGTTGGAAAAATGGGAGGGAACTTTCCATACTTATGCTATTTTTCGCATATTGCAAGCTAATAGCGATGAGGACGACATCCTCGTCTACTCAGATGATGGTCTTGCTTGCTCTGGCGATAACCTCATCAGCTCTGATGATTCGGAAATGAGTGTAGCTAAGAGTGTGGTTCGTCTCCCGATGCTTCGCCAACAGAAAGATGTTTCGGATGGGCAATGCAATCTTTGTCTCTCTGACTTCATTCGCCCTTTGTCTTCGGGAAAGAAAGACAGAATCGGCTTGTTCTGTGCAACTGTGGATAGTGAAATCATCGAACAGTATAAAGATGATGAATATCAATCTATGCTTGCCCAGACTTTGTGCGACCGACTTGCGGAGGCTACTGCTGAACGTATGCACGAACAGGTGAGACGTGAGTATTGGGGATATGCTCCAGATGAGCGTTTGACCATAGACCAACTCCATCATGAGCAGTACCAAGGCATTCGTCCGGCTGTGGGTTATCCATCTATGCCCGATGCTGGCATGAATTTCATCTTGGATGAGCTCTTGGATATGCGACAGGTGAACGTCAGGCTGACGGAAGCGGGGATGATGACTCCTCATGCGAGTGTTTCGGGATTGATGTTCGCTCATCCTATGGCTCGATATTTCGAGGTGGGAAAGATAGGAGAGGATCAGCTCAAGGACTATGCGAGGAGACGTGGCATTCCTGTGGAGATGGTTCGCCGTTTCTTGCAGTCGAGTTTGATTAAGAAATAGTCGAAGAGATAAGGACGATTATTAAGTAAGGGATAGTACGATTAAAAAGAAAGTGATTAGAATAGATGATTAACAGGATTATCATACCCATCTTGTTGGGTACCATCTTGCCTTATCTGTGGATAGACCTGCATGTTTTCCATGGTCTGAAAGGATGGAAGAGGGCTTTGCTGTGGTTCCCTGCAATTTTGGAACTTATATATAGTGCTTATATGGCAGTGCTACCTGGGTTCGTTCCGGACAATCCTATATGGGTGGATGTCTGGTTTGCGGTAATGGCACTTTGTGCTGTGCCTCAGTTTGTATTTGCCTTCTTCGGTGTTGTGGGGTGGTGCTGTGAGCGGTATCTCCATGTGAGAAGAAGCTATGGCAACCAGATTGGTGCCGTGGTGGCAGTCATCGCCTTTGGCATGTTTATCTACGGCTTTACTTATGGCTTTAGAAAATTGAAAGTGAAGCATGTCACGGTGGTTTTGCCAGACTTGCCTGATAGTTTTGATGGATATAGAATTGTACAGTTCAGCGATTTTCATCTCGGTTCGTTTTATGGATGGAGAAAGGATATTCCTCAGAGGGACGTTGACAGCATACAAGCCCAACATGCAGACATGATTTGCTTTACGGGTGACTTGCAAAATGCTCAGCCGTCGGAACTGTATAAGTATAAGACCTTGCTTAGTTCCTTAAGGGCGAAAGATGGTGTCTTCAGCATCCTTGGCAATCACGATTATAGCTATTATGTGGATGGTACTCCCGAAGAGAAGGAAAAGATAGAAAAGGATGTACTGCGTTTCGAGCGAAGCTTGGGATGGCGTCTTCTGAACAATGAGCATGTGGTAGTAAGGAGAGGCACCGATTCACTTTACTTGGCAGGAACGGAGAATTACGACAAACCGAAACGTACGAGTGTGGCAAAGGCATTGTATGGCATCAAGCCAGGAAACTTTGTGCTGATGCTTCAACATATTCCTACACAATGGAAGAAGATGACTCCTTCTACCATCAATGAGGAGTATGGCTCCAAGGATTCTGTATTGGTGGCACCGCAGTTGACGTTGAGCGGACATACCCATGCAGGGCAAGTGGAAGTGCTCGGCTTGCGCCCTACCATGTTCGCGGCATACGATTATGGACTATATGAGCGTGAGGGATGCCAACTCTATACTACGGCAGGGTTAGGAGGCGTAGTTCCTATCCGTATCGGTGCCACGGCAGAGATTGTGGTCATCACTTTGCGGAAGAAGTAAATCCGATAAATGTAAATCATTAATTTAAACATATCATATACAATGAAATATTTGTATCGTTTATATCAGTTGTTGATCTGCTTGCCTATCTTGTTGTTGGCAAGCATTGTGACGAGTATTGTGACCGTAGTGGGATGTATGCTTGGAAATGGACATTTCTGGGGATATTATCCGGGAAAGCTATGGTCTCAGTTGTGGATTCGTATCTTGTTGCTCCCTGTGAAAGTGGAAGGTCACGAAAACTTGGTGAAGAACCAAAGTTATGTTTTTGTGGCTAACCATCAAGGAGCTTTTGACATATTCCTCATCTATGGTTTCTTGGGCAGAAACTTCAAGTGGATGATGAAGAAGGGATTGCGCAAGATTCCTTTGGTGGGTGTGGCGTGCGAGTATGCTCATCATATCTTCGTTGATAAGAGTGGTCCTTCCAAGATTCGTGCTTCTTACGACAAGGCTCGTGAGGAATTGAAGGAGGGCATGTCATTGGTGGTGTTCCCAGAGGGAGCCAGAACCTTTACGGGGCACATGGGTGTGTTCCGCAGAGGTGCGTTCATGCTGGCAGACGAGTTGCAATTGCCAGTTTGCCCACTTACCATCAATGGTAGCTTCCAGGTCAAGCCACGAATGAAGGATATTTATTGGATATTCTGGCATCCCTTGAAGTTGACGATTCACAAGCCAATAGAACCAATAGGAAAGGGTACGGAGAACATCAAGAACCAGATGACGCAGAGTTATGATGCCATCATGGGCGGATTAGACAAGGAATATCAGGGGTTTGTAGAAAATCCTGACCAATAATCTTTGTGATTTCATATAATTATCGTATCTTTGCAACATCATAAACTAATATTGAGTATGAAGAGTGATAGCATTGTAATCATTCCTACTTATAATGAGAAGGAAAATATAGAAAAGATAATTCGGGCTGTATTCGGTCTCGAAAAGGAATTTGATATACTTGTCATAGATGACGGAAGTCCTGATGGAACTGCGGATATCGTCAAGTCTTTGATGGCGGGTGAGTTCTCTGATAGACTTCATATATTGGAACGCTCAGGCAAATTGGGCTTGGGTACTGCCTATATCACTGGTTTCAAGTGGGCTTTGCAACAGGGGTATGACTTCGTCTTTGAGATGGATGCCGACTTTAGCCACGATCCTAATGATTTGCCACGTCTGTATGCGGCAACTCATGATGAGGGCTACGATGTCGCCGTTGGCTCTCGCTATGTATCTGGAGTGAACGTGGTCAACTGGCCTATTGGCAGGGTCTTGATGAGCTATTTCGCTTCCAAGTACGTGCGTTTCATCACAGGTTTCAAGGTGCATGATACCACGGCAGGATTCGTATGCTATCGTCGCAAGGTGTTGGAAACCATTCATTTGGATGAAATTCGCTTCAAGGGATATGCTTTCCAGATAGAGATGAAATATACGGCACATAAAATAGGATTCAAGATCAAGGAAGTGCCTGTCATCTTTGTCAATCGCCGTGAAGGTGTGAGCAAGATGAATGGCGGTATCTTCGGGGAGGCATTCTTCGGAGTGATGAGATTGCGCTTGGATGGATGGTTTAAGAAGTATCCAAAAATCAAGTAAGTTGGTCGTGACAATTCAAGAATTGCAAAGTTGTGACAATACAAGAGATTGCTAATATATATGGGCGTTCGCCTCAGGCGAAGGCCCTTTTAGATATTTTAGGGAAAAACAAGTTGAAAACTGTTTTTCTTCAGGGATTGGTGTGTTCTTCTGCGCCAATCTTTTTTGCTTCTTTACAGTCGAAGTTGAAGAGAACCTCACTTTTTGTTCTTGACGATGCTGATGAGGCGGGTTATTTCTACAATGACCTCATGCAGGTGTTGGGACAGGAAAACGTCTTTTTCTTCCCTTCGAGCTATCGCCGTGCCATCAAATATGG
>SAMEA104315437__coassemble_534_pt1 | contig 18054 bp, 17 predicted proteins | sample SAMEA104315437__metabat2_high_PE_043 | metagenome-assembled genome bin SAMEA104315437 (sample SAMEA104315437) | gut metagenome | biome: Monkey gut; feature: monkey-associated habitat; material: faeces | place: China | collected 2013 | reverse complement strand
TAGATTTATGCAAGAAAGCGCATTCGTCCAAGTTGGATGGATGCGCTTTTTGCGTAGCTTATCTGTGCAGCGTTACTTAGGCACGAATAACCGTGCAAAGGTAAAAACTAATAACTCTACAAATCTTTCTGCCTTGCCCTCCCCACAATAAATATGCTTGCCTCATAGAGCAGCCACATAGGCAGGGAGACGAGGCTGAGGGTGAAGACATCGGAGGTAGGGGTGATGATGGCTGCCACGATGAGGATGATGACGATGGCATGGCGACGATACTTGCGCATAAAGGTGGCATCGATGAAACCCAACTTGGCGAAAAGCCAGGAGAGGATGGGAATCTCGAAGACTACGCCCATCGCTAAGGACATGGTCAATAATGTGGAGATGTAAGACTGGAGGGTAATCATGTTCTCCACCATATTGCTCACATGATAATCGCCCAAGAAGCGGAAGGTGAGGGGGAAAATCATGAAATAACTGACCAATACGCCGACGGCAAAGAGGGCGTAACCGCCACCTACCACCCTGACCACATACTTCCGCTCGTTGGTGTAGAGGGCGGGGGAGACGAAGCGAAAGAGCTGGTAGAGGATGTAAGGGGAGGCGCACAAGATGCCGGCACAGAACGCTGCCTGCATGTGAATCATGAATTGCTCGGCAAGTCCTGTGCTAATCAGTTGGATGTTGAAATTCAAGTCATCCGCCTCCGTTATCCATCCGCTGATATTGCTCAGCACTCGATAGGTGATGAAGCCTGCGTCCTTGGGAGCCAAGATGATGGCAAAGAGCTGCTCCTTGAAACAGAATGCCACCACGCTGAATAAGGCGGCTACGAACAGGCTCTTCAGTATCGCTGCGCGCAAGGCATCGAGATGATCCCAAAAACTTTGTTTTTCTTCCATGCTGTTATATTTTTAGGCACGGATTACACGGATTACACGGAGGCTAACGCCATCAAGCGTATTTATCATAGCAGTGCATTATATAATGCTTTGAAATAAAAAATCCGTGTAATCTACGTAATCCGTGCCTATGTATTTTAATCTTTCTTTGCTTCTTCCTTCTTCTCGGAAGATTCTTCTGTCTTTTCCGTAGAATTCATTTTCTTCTCCGTTGGCTCTTCCTCGATATCCTTCTTGATGTCGTTCATTCCTTCCTTGAATGAGCGCACACCCTTGCCTAAGCCATTCATCAACTCAGGAATCTTCTTGCCTCCGAAGAACAACAATACAACCAATGCGATGAGCAGCACTTCCTGCATGCCCAAACCGCCAATCAATAATGGTGTAACCATATTTCTTGTCTTTTTATTTTGAATCTATTACTAAATGAATCTATTACTAATCTTATCTTTTATCAATGACTGATTACTTGCGAATCAAATACTTGATTACTTGCGAATCAAATACTTGATGACTGCGTAACCGCCCAATATCTGGAGCAACATGCCTGGGATACCGATGCGGAAATCTTGCATGGCGAGATAGAGGTCGCCCTTCATCGCCCATTCGCCCAATGTACCGAGAACCTGATAAGCCAATACGGTAGCGAGCAGGAGCGGAATCGACACCTTATTATATTTATTGGCGATGAATCCTGCTGCCAACGCCAAGAGCACTGACTTCAAGAGGATGGCTGGCAAAACCGCTGGTATCGGCATACCAAACAGGGCGGAATTGACGATAGGAGAGAAGACGGCGGTCAAGAGTCCTACCTTCCAACCAAACTTGTACGCCCCGATGAGCGTAAAGAAGTAAATCGGCAACAGCATCATTCCTCCTTGAGGAACGAGATGGCAGATTTGTGGCAAGGCGATGTTGCCAAACACGAATAGCAGGGCGGCGAGGTAAGTCTTCTTGTCGCTGTAGCCCCAGGTGTAAAGATTAACGTTTGCTGTTTGCATTTTATTATCTATTTATGTGATTATTTGCTGTGAATTTAAGAGAAGTTAAGGGAAATTATCCCTTCTGCTTCTCAAGGGAAATCATCTCTTCTGCTTATGGGAATTTATTCCTTCTTCTTCATTTCTGCGAGAAACGCCTTGATTTCTACGAGGCACTCGGCAGGCGTATTGCAGGATTGGCAGCGAGCCTCCACAGGGCACATGCCAGTGCCAGCACGATTGATGATGTGAGGCACTAACTTGCCATAGCTTACTCGGATGCCTTCTTGCGCTAACAGGGCGAGGGCTGACTGGCTGATGATGTCGGCATAAATCTCCTTCACCTTGCCTAATGCCATCAGGGCTGCGGCTCCCTTGCCCACTATCTTGTCGGCGAGGAGCGAGCCTTCCAGCACATCGGGCTCCTCATGAAGCAAGCGGAAGAGGTCGGAAACGCCTCTGCCATCAAACGTCAAGATGCAATGTTTCTCAATGCCATCATTCTTTGTTTCCTCTTTCTGCTGTCCTTGCTGTGAAGGAATGTTTTTGGCAGTAAGTGGCTTGGCAATAACCAGTGAGTGGTTGCCTTCTTTCAGCGTCTCGACCAACGCTTTCATCATGCGCTCGTCTATTAACCAATTTTCCATTTTCTTATCCTACCTCCTGCTTTAATTGTTCCACATAATTGTCGATGCGGTGCAACTGCTCTGGGATGTTGATGCGCTGCGGACAGTGAACCATGCACTGACCACACCCGATGCAATGGCTTGCCTGGCGAAGCTTTGGCACACTGCGGTCATAACCCACCAAGAAGGCACGGCGAGCCTTCTCGTAATGAGGGTCCAACTTGCTGCTTGGCATGTTGCCCTCGCTCACGCACTTGTTGTAGTGCAAGAGAATGGCAGGGATGTCGATGCCGTAAGGACAAGGCATGCAATACTTGCAGTCGTTGCAAGGGATGGTGTCGAATTTCATCATCTCGTCGGCTGTCTCCTGAAGGAACTTGAAGTCGTCCTTGGTCAAAGGCTTCAATGGGGCAAAGGAGCGCAGGTTGTCCTGTAGGTGCTCCATGCGACTCATGCCGCTCAATACAGTGTGGACGTCTGGCAGACTGCCAGCGAATCGGAAAGCCCATGAGGCAACGCTCTTCTCAGGCTCACGCTGCTTCAGTCGAGCCACGATAGGGTCGGGCACATTGGAGAGGCGACCGCCCAAGAGAGGCTCCATGATGACGGCTGGGATGCCACGCTTGTTCAACTCATTATAGAGATACTCCGCATTGGTGTTGCGAGGGTTGATTTGCTTGGCGTATTTCCAGTCGAGATAGTTGAGCTGAATCTGCACGAAATCCCACTTGTACTCATCGTGCTTGGAGAGCAGGTAGTCGAACACCTCCACATCGCCATGATAGGAGAAACCGAGGTTGCGGATTCTGCCAGCCTTGCGCTCCTCCAAGAGATAGTCGAGCATGCCGTTCTTCACATATCGGTTCTCGTATTCCTCCATGCCGCTGCCAGCGTTTCCCATGCCCACAGCATGCAGGAGCATGTAGTCGATGTAATCTACTTGCAGCTCCTTCATCGAGTTCTTGTACATGGCGATGGAAGCCTCGCGAGACCATGTCTCAGGGGCGAAGTTGGAGAGCTTGGTGGCAATGAAGTACTTGTTGCGAGGATGGCGATGCAAGGCGATGCCAGTGCTGCGCTCCGAGAGACCTTGGCAGTAAGCAGGGGATGTGTCGAAGTAGTTCACACCGTGAGCGATGGCATAATCCACCATCTCATTCACCAATTCCTGGTCAATCTTTCCGTCCTCGCCTTCTCTTGCCGTGCGACCGTCCACGGATGGAAGGCGCATCATGCCAAAGCCGAGGAGCGAAACCTTGTCGCCAGTCGATGGGTTGGTGCGATAAGTCATCTTATCCTTTGGGATGTCGGCACCTTCCGTGCCTTCGGCTGCACCCGTTCCGTTGCTGCCGTTCTTGCCGCCCATGCAAGCTGATAGACCTGCTGTGGCAACTCCTGCGATACCCAAGGTCTTGAGGAAGGAGCGGCGAGATATATTCTTTACTTTATCTTGATTCTGACAGTTCAGAGAATCATTCTGCTGATTATTCTGATTGCTCATATTTCTTATATCAATTAAGAATTATACCTTATTTTTTATAAATAGGATTACACCTTTATATAGGAGAAAACTCACATATTTATATGGGAGAAAACTCACATAGAGGAGATTTCCTACATCACGCTGTGCGTAGAGTGACCTTCCACGTAGATGGCACTGAATGGGCGAGCCGGACAGAGATTCTCGCAGGCACCGCATCCGATGCAACGTTCTACGTTGACCACAGGTATTCTGATAGAGGTCTCGTCCTCTGGGTCGGAAGGCACCATGAGGATGGCTCCCGAAGGACAGTGGCGGGCACAGTTGCCACACTCGATGTTGTCTCTCATCGGGATGCAATTCTTCTTTACCCATACGGCATGACCGATGCGGGTGGCAGACTTGTCAGCCTTCGTGATAGGCTTGATGGCTCCAGCAGGACAAACCTCCGAGCAGCGAGTACACTCAGGGCGGCAATAGCCACGCTCATACGACATCTCTGGTTGCATCAACTTAGCTAAGTCGGTGGATGGTCGAAGCACATCGTTAGGACATTCCGACACGCAGAGTTGGCAACCCGTACAGTGCTGCGCAAAGTGGCGGGCACTCCATGCTCCAGGAGGAACGATAGGGGTGGCACGCTCAGGTATCTGTTTGTCCTCGATCACAGCCAGTCCACCGTCCACCTTCTTGGTTTGCGCCTCCACTGTGGCGGCTGCGGCAAAGAGGGCGGTAGTGGTGAGAAATTGGCGGCGAGAAGAGTCAATCTTCTCGGATTGACCATTCTCAGCCTTTCTATTTTCTTTCTCGTATGTATCTTCTTTCAGATTCTTATCTTGAACAAGATTCTTTTTGTCTTGAGTAATATTCTTATTCTCTTGAGCGAGGTTCTTACTGTCTTGGACAAATTTCTCTGCATCTTTTCCGAATCGATACTCCAAGTGCAACGCCCCATGCTTGCAGTTGTCGAGACAATCCATGCAAGCCACGCAGCGGCTATAGTCTATCTTATGGTTCTTGTAGTCGATGCAGGCAGCCTTGCAACGACGAGCGCAGAGGCTACAGTTCTTGCACATCTGGGTATTGATGACAGGGCGGAAGAGCGAAAAGCGGGAGAAGAATCCCAAGATGGTTCCCACTGGGCAGATGGTGTTGCAATAAGTTCTGCCGTTTCTCCAAGCAAGCACAGCGATGATGATGAAAGTCACCACGGCGATGATGAAGGTAGGCAGGCTCTTCAGCCATACGTCCGTCTGATAGAAAGCATAGCTGTCCATGTGGGCGGCGATGAGAGCCAGAAGGTTGTTGCCCCAGCGATAGATTGGAGCGAAGAGGTTGGAGGCGATTCTGCCATACGAACTGTATGGAGCCAACAGAGCCACGAAGGAGCCGATGCCAGCCACGAGGGCGATGACAAAGAGTCCCAATACGCCATATCTCAACCACTTCACCTCTTTGGAATAAGAGAAGCGATTTTGCTTTTTCTTTCTCTTACCGCTTATCCAGGAGATGATGTCCTGGAAAACTCCCATTGGGCAGATGACGGAGCAATACACTCTTCCCACCAACAAGGTGAGAATAATCAATCCTGCCACCACGCCCACGTTCAGGGCGAGCAAGGCTGGGAGGAACTGCACCTTTGCCGTCCATCCCAACCAAGTATGAATCGTTCCCGTAAAATCGAGAAACAATGCCGTCACTGCCACGAAGAACAGCACAGCCAATATTCGTCTTATCTTTCTAAGCATTGTATCATATCTTAATTATTATATCGGCTCTTCTCTTTTTTTAATACAAGCAAGTTTGCCTTTTTTACTTTTTTACTTTTTTACCCTTATCAGAATTGATTATTTGCCTCCTTGATATCCATTAGCGAAATGTGCTCGTTGCGGTATCGTGCGTTTGGATTCTTCTCTGGTAGGGCAGGGAAACTACCCTCAGGCAGCTCGGCAAACTGAATCGCCTTCTGTGGACAGTTCTGAATGCAGGCAAAGCAGAATTCGCAGTCGCCCTGCATCTGGGCACCGTCGGCTGTCAACTTGTAGTTGCCATGAGGGCAAACATAGGTACAGATGCCACACTCGATGCAAGTGCCGCTCACCACGAAGTAGTCCTCGCACTTCAGGAGGAATCCCTTCTTAGGGTCTATGCCACTGCGCTGCAAGAACTCCTGGTGTTGGTCTCTCTCCTCCTGGCTCACAGGCTCATGCCATTTTCTACGAGCTGCCAAGTCCTTGGAGATTTTCGCCAAGTTCTCAGGGATGTGCTTGTCCATCTTCATCTGCTCGTTCATGTCGAAGTTAGGCAGCCAGTTGTCCACCATCACGATGGTGCCGATGTAGTCGAAGGCGTTGCCAGCCTTGCGCGAGATGTCGTCCCAAATTTCCACGGCGTTGCACTTACGCTTGCCGTATGTGAGCACGGCGAATTTATATTCCGCCTTGAGCTTCACCTTCTTGATGTATTCCCACACCATGTGGGGAGGCATGTGACCGTAGATAGGGTAAACGAGGCCAATCTCATCAGCCTCAATCTCATACTGCTTGTTCTTCACCAGTTGCGGAATGCTGAGGATTTCCCCCTCCTTGCCCGCTAATTGTCGGGCGATGTAGAGGCAGTTGCCCGTGCCAGTGAAGTAGAGGATGATGCGCTTTTTGCCTTTTACCGCGCTGCATGCAGCGAATGAAAGCAAGCCCGAAGTAGCCACAGCACCGCTCAATAGGGTGGCACCCATGCACTTCAAGGCATCACGTCTGTTCATTTTCTTATTTATATCCATCATGTTTTTGTCTTTGAAAAAACTATTGAAATCTTATTGGTAATAACTATTATTATCGTATTGAAATATTTCTGCTGCAAAAATACAACGATTTTTAAAAAATCTTATTACCTATATTACAGATTATTGTGTATTTTTTCCCGAAAAGGCTTTTCGGAGAATATTTAATTTCCCCGAAAAGCCTTTCGTGTATTCTATTGTTTAGTCTTTAAATTCGTCTCCATTTTCTTCACTTCCTTCTCGAAGCGATGCCAATAGAGGATGCCGGCGGTGGTTAGTCCGAATGGGAAGGCTATCCAGATGCCCACGATGCCCAATCCACAAGGGAAACCGAGCACGTAACCCATCGGCAGGGAGAGCACGAAGTAGGCGATGAAGGCGTAGGTCATCATCGGTTTTACGCAGGCGATGCCACGGAGAGCATTGGCGAAGGAGTACTGCAAGCCATCACCAAATTGATACACCATCATGAGGATGATGAGCACTGCCACGTACTCCTGCACCTCCACGTTGTCGGTGAAGAGTCCACCCAACTGGTGGCGGAAGAGGAACACCGGGATGCCCATGACGATGGAGAACATCAGGTTGAGTCGCCAGCCATCGTAGGCATTCTGGCGTACCGCCTTGAAGTCCTTCTGTCCCACGAAGTGGCTCACACGGATAGCCATCGCCGAAGCCATGCCAGAGAGCACGAGGTAGAAGAGCTGCGAGGTGGTAATCATCACTTGGTGGGCAGCGAGAGGAATTGTTCCAAGCCAACCTACCATCACGCAACTTAGTGTGAATGCCGCCGACTCCATCGCCAACTGCAATGCCACAGGCCATCCCAATCGGTTCATTTCCTTGAAGTCCGTCTTGTTGAGCGAAGAATGAATGATGTCGTGGCGATATTGATAGAACTTCTTTCTGAAGACGACCACTGCCACCATCACCGCAGCCATGAAGATGCGGCTACTCATGGTGGAGATACCGGCACCGAGCAAGCCTAATTCCGGGAATGGTCCCACGCCATAGATGAGCACCCAGTTGCCGAGGATGTTCAGTATGTTTCCACAAATCATCACCCACATCGCCACCTTGGTATGCGTGATTCCGTCGAGGAATTGCTTCATGGTGTTGAAGACGCCGACGAAGAGTACCGAGATGAGGTTGACGATGAAGTAAGGACGGATGAGCGAGAGTAGTTCGTCTGGCTGTCCGATATGTTCGAGGTTGAAGTACAGGATGATCATCGCCAAGGTGAAGATACAGCCCACCATCATGTTGGCGATGAGGGAGTTGCGTACCTTTTGTCCGATTTCGTCAGTTCGCTCCATGCCATAGAGCCGTCCGATGATAGGGGTGAGCCCGTATGAGAAGCCCATGTATGAGATGAGCACGAGGGCGAAGATATTGTTGACGAGGCCAGCCGCCGCTAATTCCTCGGTGCTATGATGTCCAATCATGAGAGTGTCGGCGAATCCCAAGACGATGGTGCCGAGTTGTCCGATGATGACGGGGATGCCGATGGCAAGCAGTTCTCGATAATGATGTTTTTTCTTTGCAATGGTTGTATTGTTCATATCTGTTTGATAGTATATTATTAAATATGTATATGAATAGATGAAAGGTAAGCTTAGAAAGCCTTCCTTTTGAAAAGTCGTGCAAAGTTACGACTTTTTGTTGATATAAGCAAATTTCCCTTCACTTATTTCCTCTCCACCCAAACCTTGTGGCTTCCATCGCCACGATGGGTGATAGGGCAGTTTTCGTCAGCGGTGAGTTTCTTGAGTTCCTTGGATGCAGAAGGACGGCTCAAGTCGTTGGTGTTGGCATACTCGGTCAGGGTGATGTAACCATCTCGTCGGATGATGTCGAGTGCCCTTTGGATATGCTCTTCCAATGAGTATCTTGATTTGGATATGGTCTTCACGTTGCTCGCCACACGGCTCAAGGAAGTCCTTTTCTTCGTCTCTTTCACGAATTTGGCATCAGCCTTGAAGTTGATGTCCTTCACGCTCACCTTGCGGTAGAGCATCTTGTCTTCATCGCTCTGCATGCTGTTGGGCTTGTCGTCCTCGAACCCCAAGGAAGGTGAGAAGTAGCCGATGCCATCGAGCTTCACGCTATGTCCCAACGACATCAGTTCCGCCATCATGTCGGCTACGTCCTGTAGCACGCCTTTTACGGTACTTGGCGAGAAGGTGCGGTTGTAGAGTCGCATCTTCTCCACCAGGTCGTCGGTGGTCATCATGCGATTGATGACCATCTTGGGATAAACCTTTCTTTCGCCTGACTTGTGGACGTCATTCATTTCTTGTAGGATATAATTTGCCATAGTATCTGATAATTTTATGTGTTGTCATTATTATTCCTTGTCGCTTGGAACAAGTTCTTGTTTATAAGGGAAGTTTCTGTTTCGCAGTGCGCAACGTATATTTCGCAGTGCGCAATGTACATTTCCCACTGCGCAACGTACGTTTCGCAGTGTGCAACAGAACTTTTTCCGACCGCAAAGATACACTTTTCTAAAAGAAAAAGCAAGACTTTTCCGTGAATTATAAAGAAAATGTGTGTGAAAGAAAGAAAATTAACAAAGAAATATATTGATATTCAAAAATATTGTTGTATTTTTGCAGCCGTACAATGATTATATTGTGCGAACAGATTTATTTACACTTAAAAAAGAAAGGACAAATATGGTGAAAACAGAACAAACACCAGATGGAGGAAAGAAAATGATTACAGTAGCAAATCCTATTTACGATTGCGTGTTCAAGTACCTCATGGAGGATGAGCGTATCGCCAAGACATTGCTTGCAGCCTTGTTGAAGAAAGAGGTGGTAAGCGTGCAGATGCGTCGCCATGAGCACACGAATACTACCCGTGATGACATCAGCATGTTTAGAATAGACTTCGCCGCCACGGTGAAGGAAGATGATGGCGACGAGAAATTGATGCTGATAGAATTGCAGAAGACATGGGTTGAAACGGAGACTCTTCGTTTTCGTCAATATCTTGCCTCTCAGTATAATGCGCAGGAGAACATGATGGAAGCAGCAGTGGGGGAGCGCCAGTATGCCATCCCAATGGTAGCGGTTTATATTTTGGGACATCGTGTGGGGAAGGTGAACAATCCTGTGGTCTATGTGGATCATAATACTCGTGATTATGACGGAGCATTGGTTGCAGAGGGCATGGAGGATCCTTTTATCAAGAGCCTTGTTCATGATAGCATCATCGTGCAGCTTCCTTTGTTGAAAGGCAAGATTCGCAATCATTTGGAGAAGGTGCTGAGTGTTTTCGACCAATGTCATCGCATACCAGGTAGCACACAGCTCGTCAACTTGGATGAACATACTTACGAGGGCGATGAGGAGATGATGCGAATTATTAATCGTTTGACAGCCGCTACTGTTACGGCAGAAGTTCGTCAGGAGATGAATGTGGAGGATGAGTTCTTCTCAGCTATCGAAAATCGTGATACGGAATTGATGAAGCAAAAGCGTATTATCGCCGAGAAGGACGACCAGATTGAGGAAGGTAAGCGCCAAATCGCCGAGAAGGATGACCAGATTGAGGAAGGCAAGCGCCAAATCGCCGAGAAGGATGAACAGCTTCGGTCGATGATCAGTCTAATGCTCAATAATGGGATGAGTATTTCTCAGATAGTACAGGCAACAGGCTTGACTCAGCAACAGATAGCAAATTTGAAGTAAAATAGTCAAATCATTAAATCATACAATTATGGTATCAGATGAAGAAATCTTAGTTATGGCTGAAGAAGCCTTTGAAAAGTCAGGCTTGGAAGAATTCTGTAAAGAAGGTTATTTGCAAGGCTATTTGGAAGGATTTAAGCAAGGTTATAGGGAGGAAGGACTTCGCATAGCCAAGCGCTTGCTCGATATGGGCTATTCTTGCGAGGAGGTCGCTTCTTTGATGGAAATGCCAATAGGAGAAGTCGAAAAGTTGTAAAACAATAGCCTGTTAATAATAGAGAGGTAGAAAGTGTGTTGCTACTACATTCTACCTCTTTATTTCAAATAAAACACGAAAGAGGGGTTAACTTGGGGTAAAGTTGGTTCCTCTGATGACCGATTGTGGCACTCCCGTTTATTTGTGTTTTGAAAGAAAATATTCGATAGCAGCAAGCAATTCTGTTAAGTTATTCTTTACTACATCAAAAACAATGTCACCATCAATATCAAAATAACCATGAGCTATGTGATTGCGAATGCCAATGACATCTTGCCATGGTATTTCGGGACGTTCTATAAGAAGTTTGGATTGGGTTGATTTATCTATTTGTTTTATTCCTTCTCCTATGGCTTCAATCAACATACAACTGGCAGCAAGATTCTTCATCCCTTCAGGAGAGTTATAGTAATCATCCACGGACAAGACGTCTTTGTTCCACTCTTGTAGTTGAATGATGGCTTCTTTGATTTGTATCAAAGTACCCAGGACCCTATTTGATAACATAGATTCCGTCATGTTCAATTTCTTTAAGTAAAAAAGGATTGATATGTTTATGTAGTCTTACAACATCGACAGAACATTGAAATAGTTCTTCTAAAAACCTTTTGAGTCTTACGACTAAAAACATCTTAGGTTCCATATCTACGCATATATCTACATCACTACCTTCTTTCTGCTCATTTCTTGATACAGAGCCAAAAAGTCGCAACGACTTGACGCCGAAGTTTTTCCTTATTTCTTCGGCGTGATCTATGATTTGTGATATGTAATATTCCTTAGATTTCATAATCTATTCAGCAATTATATGGCAAAGATAAAACTAATTATTGAAAAATGCAAATAAATGCTTTGTTTTTTATAAAAATTTCATAAAGCTAAAGGCATAGCAACCCCATATTCCATTTTGGTATATTCAATAATAGAATATATATTTGCAACCTAAAATTAGTTACAATATGAACAAAACCATACATTCTCATTTATACCACCAAGTCATAGGCCGCTTGCGCAGCAAGCGAGAAATGGGGGGGGTAACACAGGCTCAACTTGCTGAACTACTGAAAGTTAATCAAGCGTTCATAAGCAAGGTGGAGACTTGTGAACGCCGTCTTGATATTATCGAACTCCATCATATTTGCCAAGTACTCAATATTTCGTTTGTCGACTTCATAGCTGAAGTCGATAGGGATATTCTGCGCAAAAATGAAGGAAAAGCATTAAAAGAAATTAAAAAGTAGTTATGGAAAACACAAATATAAAAGATAAGAGGCGAACATTTACATTTATTGATTTGTTTGCAGGTATTGGTGGTTTCCATACGGCTATGCATAGTGTTGGTGCTCATTGTGTTTTTGCAAGTGAGTGGGATAAATATGCTCGTATATCTTATGAGGCTAATTATAAGAATATAGAGCCAAAGCTATTTGAAAAAGATGCAAATGGTAACTACAAATATTTTAACGAAGATATAACGGAGGCAGATCCTGCGGATATACCAGACTTTGATGTATGTTGTGGAGGATTTCCATGCCAGCCGTTTTCTGTAGCAGGATTAAAACGTGGCTTTGAGGATACAAGAGGAACTTTGTTCTTTAATATAGCAAATATTGTTAGATATAAAATTGAGAAAGGTTGTCCTCCAAAAGTTCTTTTTTTGGAAAATGTTCGAGGTTTAAAAAGCCATGATAAGGGAAATACCCTAAAAGTGATTCTTGCAACATTAGAAGAATTGGGATACGGAGTTTCTTATACGATTTTGAATGCCAAATATTTTGGTGTTCCACAAAATCGTGAACGTCTGTTTATTATAGCATGGTATAAGGGGCTAATTCATGTGGAAAAATTTAAATTTCCTTATGGAATAGATGGTAAAGGCAAAACTATTTATGATAAAGATAAATTGAAGGAAGGAACTTTTCCAACAAAGGTTTCCGATATATTTGAACCTGATGAGTCTGTTAAAGATTTTACGATATCTGATAGAATGTGGGAAGGACATCAGCGAAGAAAGGAGCGAAATATGGCTAATGGTAAAGGCTTTGGTTATCGCAAGTTCTTTGGGGATAGCGTATATTGCAGTACCATATCTGCCAGATATTGGAAGGATGGTAGTGAGATTCTGATTGACCAAACTGATAAGGAGAGAAATCCACGTACGTTAAGTCCTGTTGAGGCTGGCAGACTTCAAGGGTATCGAATCATAGGAAATGGTTGGAAATATCCGGAATGTGCAAATAATCAAAATTACAATGATTCAAATTTGGAGTTTCGTATAGTGGTCTCTAAAAAAGAGGCTTATCATCAATTTGGCAACAGTGTGGCGGTTCCTGTTATTAAGCGTTTAGCCCAAGAGATTGTAAAACAATTGTTAAATGTATGATATTATGGCAGAATTAAGAAATTTACAAAAGTTAGGCTCAATAGCAGCTGGCAGTTTTAATCAATATGAGGGAAATGATTTCGTTTTGCCAGAGATAGTCAAGGAGAAAATAAAGTCTATTAATGGTAGTACAATAGAATATCATCGCTATTCTGCTATAATAGAGACGAGAGGTAATCAAAAGGGAGTATTATGCATTTTTATGCCAAATCAATGGTTTTATATCGCGTCTTATTTTACAGACTTGTATAATGAGTTGATGAAATATAAAAGTTATGCATTGCTAGTTGCTGCCAAAGAACGATTAAAAGTTTTAGATAGCTCTCATTTGAGTGAAGAGGAAAAGAAAAAGCTCTATACGTTAGATTTGACAGAACAGTCTAAAAAATATTTAGAGCGATTCATTACTGATTATAAATGGTGGGCTGGAGCAAAAACGATAGATAGGGGTGATTTTTATGTATCTCCTATATTGTCTTATGCTAGACTTGTTAATGCCTCTCAGTCGTATGTTGCAGATCTTTGTGCTTTTTTGGCAGATAAGGAAGATGTTGTTCAAGCAGTCATTTCAGTAGGAGGAAAAGAGCATGCCAATGGTGGAGAGAATAATGAATTTGTTACGCCTATTAATGAATCTACTGAACTGCATAGTCGTGAGTATGCTTATATGGCGGCTATCAAGACAAAACCTTTCCTCATTTTGGGCGGTTTCTCTGGTACAGGTAAGAGCTTGCTTGTCAAGAGCCTGGCTTTTGCAACATGTCCTTGTGATGGTGTGTTAAATACTTCGGAAACATCTCCGGGTAATTATCTGCTTGTTAGCGTAAAGCCTAATTGGCATGATGCAACAGATATTACAGGCTTCCATTCTTCTGTGAATCGTAACTATTACGTTACCGACTTTATGCGTTTTCTTGTAAAGGCAAAGTTACATCCGAATGTACCATTCTTTGTATGTTTGGATGAAATGAACCTTGCCCCTGTTGAGGAATATTTCGCTGATTTCCTCAGTGTGATTGAGTCAAGAAAACGAAAGAAGGATGGTACTATCGTTACTGATGCAATTGTACCGGCAAGTGTTTTCAACGATAAGGATTATGCCGATGACTTTGATATTTTTGAAAAAATGGGGTTGATTGTTTCTAATGAAGCTACTGAAGTAAAAGATGGAAAAGCAAAGTCGATACCATATTCTCTTAACGGAAAGAAAGTCGAGAAAGTTTATGTTAGACAGGATATAGTAGAGGAACTGAAACGTGATGGTCTGACTATTCCACAGAACGTAATCATTATTGGTACGGTCAACATGGATGATACCACAAATTCTTTCTCTCGAAAGGTGATAGACAGAGCTATGACCTTTGAAACAATTGTTGGTACATTCGATTCATCTTATTTTGATTCTGATGTAACTCTTGGTTATGTGAAGAATTATCGCAAAGGCGAGCTGTTTATCAGTGATGAGGTACGTGCTACGGAAATGATGGAAGATGGGCGATTTACGCTTTTTGACGAAGACAAAAATAGAATCATCGACTTCATCAATAGTGTCAATTCAGATTTGGAGGGAACTCCATTTAAGGTAAGTTATCGTATTCTGAATGAGACCATCTTGCTCTATCGTGCAAAACAGAAAATCGCAGAATTGATGGGAGACGAAGAGAAGAAGGATGGTGTCGAGGTTAATACAGATTTGAACGTAATCTTTGATGACATTTTGATGCAGAAAGTTCTTCCTCGTATCGAGGGTGATTTTGAAAAGTGCAACAAATGCTTGGTAAAGTTGGGAGAACATGCTGAAAGAATGGATTGGAAGCAAAGTTCAGAGAAGATTGAGTTTATGAACAAACGTTTTGGCAAAGACCATAGTGGCTTTACCAGTTTTTGGAATTAAGGAGCGGTTATGGATGTATTGAGATTTGGATGTCCCGATTATCAAGTAACCATCAGCACAGGTTCCATTGACTATGCTTGGGATAGGTTTGTGCGCCGTGTCAAGAATGGTGCACTAACCTATTGTGCCTACTCTTCAAGCAGGGAGGGTACATTGTGGCTGAGAAAGCAGAATGCCGATAAGAAAGAACTTATCGTACAAAATGATGAGGAGGTTCCAAGAACGGAATGGCCTCAACTTTGGCCTGTTCTCTTTGAAACTTGCAAATATCAGTTCGCTGTCGAGTTTAAGCAAGGCTTGGATACATCCATAGAAAAACATGAGCCTCGTGTACGCCACCAATTAAAAGAGGTGGGAGAAAGCTTTCGATTCTATCCTAATGGCGATGGTGCGGGAATACTTGTGGGAGATATTGACTTCTTGAATTGTCCAGGCAAGTTCTCTTTTGCTTTTGACTATTGGGATGCCGAGGAAATGTTGCATCATGAGCAAATGGAGCTGTATGTCGCTTCGCCAAAATTGGATACTAAGAATGACTTGCAGCAAATCATGGCTCTTGTCAACCAAGAATATGAAAACTATGTCTTTGATTATCTCACGTTGACTTTCAGCAGTTTTGCCTTGCAACGTTCAGAGAAGAACAATCATATCATTTGGCTCAGCATCTTCAAGTGTGTGGTGGACGAGTATTTCAAGAATGTCAGGTTTGTGATGGCAAAGCCTAACAATAAACCGATTAGAAAGAGTTATCATACTCGTCCCGACAGAATACGCCGTTGGAGTCAACGAGAGGAGGAACGTTATAAGAATATGGGGCAAGATGCGGAAATGCACTATTTCAGATACGAGCTAACGGAGAATACCATCAATACTCGTGAGAATCGCTTTGTGAAATATTCGCTGCATGTATTGGGCAAGAAGTTTCATGAAGTGTTTGGGGAACTGAGTGCCTTGTCTTCTGATATGGATGCAGAGGAACGCAGGTTGTTGGAAGAATACAATATCTTGTTCAAACGTATGGAATCTTCTGCTTTTTTCCGAAAAGTGGGAGAGTTTGAAGGCTTTCGTCAAGAGAGTGCTGTCTTGCAGCAACGTATGGGGTATAGCAAGATATACAAGGCGTGGCTGATGTTGAAGAACTCTCTTGACTTGGTGGATGGTAAAACAGATATTGGCACGAAAAAGATTTGGGAACTTTATGAAATCTGGTGCTATTTGGTGATGAAACGCTTAATTGCCAAAGTGTTAGGTTTAGATTTGTCGAAGCCTAATGAACATGTGAGGGAAAATAAAAGTGAGATGCTCAATACAATCGTTAAAAGCGGAATGACACATACGGTGGAGTTTGACAACGTAGCGAATGACGATGTTGTGCTGTTGGAGTATCAGCACACCTATAATAGAAAGTCTGAGCGTTTCAATACTACCACGACCGAGCAACGTCCTGACATCGTGGTTACAGTCAAGAAAAAGAATGGTTTTGTATTGACTTATCTTTACGATGCCAAGTATCGTGTACAGGATGATGTGAAAGATGGAGAGTTGGATGAAGGAGTTACCATTGATGTGGCAGATTATCCATTGCCGGATGCCATCAATCAGATGCATCGTTATCGTGATGCCATCTATTATGCGATGAAAGCTGAGGCTCGTCCTCGTGCTAAGGAAATCATAGGAGGATACATCTTGTTTCCTGGCAGAGTGGAGGGGAACGAGATATTGAATAGGTATTTCTATCAGAGCATCAAGAAGGTGAATATTGGCGCTTTCCCTTTATTGCCTGCATCTGGAGAGGATGAAGACAAAATCATACAATGCGATTTGCTGGAGAAACATCTTCGTGAGGTATTGTTGGAGGACAGTGTGTATGAGCATGTCAAGGATGCCATACCACAGAAAGGATTGGTGTACGAGGAGGAAAATAAGGGCAATGTGATTGCATTGAATTATGACCGCTTTGATTATGATGTAAGTCCTTTGTGTCAAAATCATAGGTTAATGACTCGTGATATTCCTATGCTGTTAGAAAATAATCGCTCTATAAAAGTGGAGGCTATAGATTATCTTATGGAAATGGTGGAAGGAATGGCTGAAGGATATTATGAGGTAAGAAATGCTAATCTTAGTTTAAGAGACGGACAATTAAAACTATGTTTGGATTTGAGCCAATATCATCCTTTAAAAGGTGGTTGGACATACATAGGCAAATACAACAATGGTGATATCTTTCCTTTTTCAAATTTTGAAGAGTAAGCATTTGGGTAAGTTTGGCTGCTATACGCCAGGCGAGCCACTGTTTGCCACGGCTGAGGAAGTGTTAGCGTTTAGGAAAGGATTGGTGTGATTTTTCCGTTTTTTCTTGCGAGTTACAAAAATAAAGCATATCTTTGCAAATTGTAGTGTGTCCTGAGGCAGAATGAAGTCAGATATTGGCTATATTTGATAGATTTCTGTCGTAACTTCTAAAGAGATGGTGGCAGACCCACCGCATTCGGCATGCAGGTGCTGATTGCAAACCACTTTGTGCTGCTCTGATGGAAACGGATGGGTGGTGAACGACAATTGAAAGTCTTCCGTAAGGTTGGCAAGGTATGTGTCAAGGAGATGAACGCAAGTGAACCATTGATGAAGCATCGTTAGCAAAGTTAGCAAGTCACATCAAAACCAAGGTCTTACATTTATCTTGGGATAATGGCAGAGGAAACCTGTTTACTGTCTGCTGGGTGTGCGGTGTAAAGGTGGCATGAACTTGACATGGGCTCTTTTGAGGAACAGGAGAAACAGGCATGGAATGCCAAGGGAAAATGCCGAGAGCCGTGACACGCAAGGCAGAAAGTACTGATGTCCATGTCTGTGGCGGACTACCTCGTAGTAGTCTTGAAGTCTCTGTAATGGGGATGGAGCGAAGGGGGTAGCGTGCTTAGCCAAATTTAAAGTCCAACTTAAGAAATTGAGGATGAAACAATGAACGAGGCAAAACCTTTTGTAATAGACAAACAAAAGAGTTAAGTACGAAGAGCCGTGTGATGGGAGACTGTCAAGCACGGTTCCGTGAGAAG
>SAMEA104315437__coassemble_506_pt1 | contig 18643 bp, 20 predicted proteins | sample SAMEA104315437__metabat2_high_PE_043 | metagenome-assembled genome bin SAMEA104315437 (sample SAMEA104315437) | gut metagenome | biome: Monkey gut; feature: monkey-associated habitat; material: faeces | place: China | collected 2013 | reverse complement strand
AGAGGTGGTACTCACGACCAGTGATCTTAGTCATCTCCTGGCAGTACTTCTCTACAACCTCAGGGATTGCATCGTAGTAAGCGTTAGAAGCCTCACGGTGTGTGAAGAATGTCTCTGGGTTCTCAGCTGTACCGCGAGTAACAGGACGCTCTGGAGTCAAAGCACGGTTGCGGAAGTCCTCGATGAACTCAGGCTTAACCAATGGACGGATGTCTTCCATATCCATCTCCTCGATCTTGTGGTACTCATGAGAAGTACGGAAACCGTCGAAGAAGTTGATGAAAGGAACCTTAGTCTCCAAAGTAGCCAAGTGAGGAACTGCAGAGAGGTCCATAACCTCCTGGACAGAACCAGAGCAGAACATAGCGAAACCAGTCTGGCGGCAAGCCATTACATCCTGGTGGTCACCGAAGATACAGAGAGAGTGAGAAGCCAATGTACGAGCTGATACGTTGAACACGCAAGGGAGCAACTCACCAGCGATCTTGTACATGTTAGGAATCATCAACAACAAACCCTGAGAAGCAGTGTAAGTTGAAGTCAAGGCACCAGCCTGGAGAGAACCGTGAACAGCACCAGCTGCACCAGCCTCAGATTCCATTTCCTGGATAGAAACTCGCTGACCGAAAAGGTTCTTACGACCCTTGGCAGCCCATTCATCTACATGCTCCGCCATTGGTGATGATGGAGTAATAGGGTAGATGGCAGCAACCTCAGTAAACATGTAGCTTACGTGTGCGGCAGCTGTGTTACCATCACAAGTGATAAATTTTTTCTCTTTAGCCATTTTACTTTTAGATAAAATATTAAAAATGTTTTGTATTTAAGTCTTATTCGAACTTTCTGTTAACTTGAACTTTTGAGCTTGATGAATAGCTTCATCGTTCGCAAGGCGATAGAATTAACAATCGCTTCTGCGTTCGTAAGGCGATGGAATTGGTTTTTCATTCGACCGCCGAACGTTATTCTTCACTCTTCGTTCTTCCCTCTTCACTTAATAGAGGAATCCTAAGAGCCAGAGTGGTATCTTGTTGTCCTTGCCCACCTCCGTGTTGTATCTGGCGTAGATGGTGTCGGGATTGTACCTCACCTTGTTGGTGGCATGGGCATCACAGATTCTGAACTTCGTGGTTCCATCCACCATGTAGAAGTGGTCCTTGCCGCCTTGGTGTACCTTGTGGTCCTTCCACATCGAGTTGACGAAGAAGGTCTCCATGACTTCCTGCTTGTCCACCTGTATCGGATAGATGGCATACATCAGGTTGGAGTTGTGGAGCATCACCTTGGAAGGCTTCTTAGGGAACTCCTGGTTGTCGGGATATATCATGTTGATGAGTCGGGCGTCGGCGAGGTACTTGATGTAGTTCATCACCGTGGCGCGGCTTGTCTCGATGTTCTCCGCCAATTGGCTCACGTTGGGTGCCTTGGCTCCTTCCACTGCCAACTGATAGAACAGGCGCTTGATCTTGTTGAGGTATTTCAACTCTATCTGCTTGATGAGGAGGATGTCTACCTCGGTCATCATGTTCATCGTCTTGAGCAAGTTCTCTGTGAAGTTGCGCTGCTCCAAGAAGAAAGGGTAAAAACCATGGTGCAAGTAGTCCTGGAAATATTTGTTGGGACTCACCTTAGGTAGGATTTGTTTTACGATGTGCTCGTGGTTGCGAATGATCTCATCGAGCGAATATGCCTTGAAGTCGTTGCCTGTTTGCAGGTTGAGGAACTCCCGGAAGGAGAAGCCGCGAAGATTGTAGCTCTTCACGATGCCGTTGAGCTCAGGATTCTCCTCTTTGAGCCGCATCACACTCGAACCGGTGAACACAATCTTCAGCTCTGGATAGAGGTCGTAGCATTTTCTCAACTCCTTGCTCCAGTTGGGCTGCTTGAATACTTGGTCGATGAGTAGGGTTCGCCCACCTTGGCGGACGAAGTCTCCTGCGAAATCAGCGATGCCTCGTCCTTGGAAATAGAAGTTGTTCATGTTCACAAAGAGGCATTTGCGGTCGGTAGGACCAAAGTGCTCCTTCGCATATTGAAGGAGGAATGTGGTCTTGCCAACACCTCTTGTGCCTTTGATACCTATAAGTCGATCGTTCCAGTCTATCTCATCCATCAGGGTTCGACGCACTGGAGCGTTGGTATGCTCTACGAGGTATGTATGTGTTCTGAAGAAAGCTTCTTCCATGTATTTTTTGTTTGTTTTTTATTTTTTATAGTGCAAAGGTAGTGAATATTTTTAAATTTGCAAACTTGAGATAGCAAAAAGTAACTTTTTTTTCATTATTTAGCATTAATCTAAGCAAAAAAGGCATTTTTGACCTTTTTTCTATGGGTTTGTTGCGCCTTTTTTGTACCTTTGCAACATGAAACTTCATATATTCAATCCAGAACATGACTTGGCATTGGCTGCCAATATAGATAATTACACTGCCCCACATGCAGGTCGACAGTTGCGACGTGACTTGGGGTTCATTCCTGCCTTGTGGGCTGACGAGGGCGACTTCGTGCTCGTCGACGATATTGACGACGCCTACGACAAGTTCCGTCATCTTAGTGCGTCATCTTCCTATATATATAATAAGGTGGAATTTATCACGCCTCTGCAACTCTCGGAGGTCTTCAAGAATACGATGCTCGTCGACAGCATTCATCCGTGGGGCTGGGATAAGGCTTTGGTCTTCCAGCTCAAGCATATCGGTTGCCCGGAAATCATGCTGCCTACCATCGATTCGCTTGAAAAAATGAGGATGTTGAGTGGCAGGCAATGGGCTGCCACTCATCTGCAAGAGAATGTGAGGGTGGTGGAAGACGTGGAGCAGCTAAGAGAGGTGATTTCTGAAGGACGGAAGGTGGTCGTTAAGGCTCCCTGGAGCAGTAGCGGGAGAGGGGTGAGATATGTCTCGCTCGGCGATGGAACCAACTTGGAGGCTACTTTGAAGTGGGCTTCCAACATCATACGTCAGCAGGGTGCCGTCACCGTGGAACCTTATTATAATAAGGTGAGAGACTTCGGCATGGAGTTTGAGATGAAGGATGGCAAGATTCGCTACCGTGGGCTCTCGCTCTTCCAGACCATCAAGGGTGCTTATGCGGGCAATATCCTCACCACGGAGGAGGAGAAGGAGGAAATGCTCGCTGCTATTTTCCGAAAAAAACTCCAGGAGATTCGTGAGGATATCATTTTGAAATTGCAGCCAGTGTTGCATGATGTCTACAGCGGTCCGTTCGGCGTCGACATGATGATTTATGCCGATGAGGTGGGCGACTTGAGGGTCAATCCTTGCGTGGAACTCAACTTGAGGCGCACCATGGGGCATGTCGCCCTTGACTTGGGATTGCCAGACAAGACTTCCCGACATATCATGAAGGTGGATTTCGATGGAAACCGCTATCGCCTTCGTGTGCTGCCCGGTCAGCCATCGGATGAAGCTCCTTGGCATTAGAGACAAATGTGTTGATAATATTTATAGCTAATGTATAGTGTTTATAGCTAATGTATAGTGTTTATAGCTAATGTATAGTGTTTATAGCTAATAGATAGTATTTATAATAGATAGTATTTGTTAGCTAATCAATAATATTTATAACCAATTAAAAACAAACAACTTAAGTTATGAAAGCTAAACTTCTACTAATGCTTTTCTCTGCGACTGTAGTGAGCGCATCGGCTCAAGTTAGAGATGTACAGAAGCCTATCGTGGTTTCTGGGGCGAGTGCGGCAAGTGTCGGCAAGCAGAATCCAAATGCAGCAAAGCCTTACGTGTCGCAGGTTTGGAATCCAGACCTTGGTAATGGCATGTACAAGAACCCGGTCATCAATGCAGACTATTCCGACCCGGATGTCGTATGCGTGGGTGATGACTACTATATGACCGCCAGCAGTTTCAACTGCATCCCTGGTCTTCCTATCCTTCATAGCAAGGACTTGGTCAACTGGGAAATCATCGGTCATGCCGTCACCAAACTCCAGCCTGAGAGTGAGTTCGACAATCCTTCGCATGGCAATGGTGTGTGGGCTCCATGCATCAGCTACCACAATGGCGAGTTCTATATCTATTGGGGTGACCCTGACTATGGCGTCTTCATGGTGAAGACCAAGGACCCTGCCGGAAAATGGGACGACCCTGTGTGCGTGATTCCTGGAAAGGGAATGATTGACACGTCTCCACTCTGGGACGAGGATGGTAGGGTGTATCTTGTGAATGGATGGGCTAACTCCCGCAATCGCTTTGCCTCTGTCATCACCGTGCGTGAACTGAATGCCGAGGGTACCAAGGCCATCAGCGACCCTGTCATCGTCTTCGATGGAAATGGAACGGAGAATCGTACCTGCGAGGGACCTAAGTTCTACAAGCGCAATGGTTATTACTGGGTGATGTTCCCTGCCGGCGGTGTGCCAACAGGTTTTCAAATCGCCATGCGCTCCAAGTCGCCATACGGGCCATACGAGGCTAAGAAGGTGTTGGCGCAAGGCAAGAGTAAGATTAACGGCCCTCATCAGGGTGCGTGGATTCATACGAAATATGGTGAGGACTGGTTCATGCATTTCCAAGACAAGGAGGCCTATGGACGTGTCGTTCACTTACAACCTGTGACTTGGAAGGACAACTGGCCGGTGATGGGCAAGGTGCCTGCGAAGGGTTACTGTGGCGAGCCATACGAGACCTATAGGATGCCTAAGGCTTCATCGCATGTGAACATGAACCCTGTGGAGAGCGATGAGTTCAATGCTCCTAAGCTCGGATTGCAATGGCAATGGCACGCCAACTACCAACAGCAGTTTGGTATGCCTACATCATGGGGTGTGTATCGCATCTATACCCATAAGAGTGACGAGGGAATTTGGCATACGCCAAACTTGCTCCTTCAGAAGACTCCTACCGACAACTTCACGGCTACCGCCAAGTTGCAGTTGACAGCCAAGGACCAGAATCAGATGGGCGGTATCATCATGATGGGTCTCGATTACTCAGCCCTCGTGGTGAAGAGAGTGGGCGATGAGTTCCAGCTCCAGCAGATTACTTGTCATAAGGCAGACAAGAAGGGACAGGAGGAAGTGAAGGTACTCGCTACCTTGAAGCCAACCTCTGTGGATAAGATAGACTATCAGCCAGCCATCCATGAGGCTGTATATATGAGAATGGTGGTGAAGGCCGGAAAGATGCAGTTCTTCTTTAGCAAGGATGGAAAGAAATATGAGAAGGTAGGCGATGAGTTCACGATGCGCGAAGGCAAGTGGATTGGCGCAAAGATAGGTTTTGTGGCCAAGGAACCTGCGGGCAAGACTAACCGCGGTTGGATTGACGTGGATTGGTTTAGAATCACGAAATAAAGAAAAAGGTGCACTATTTCACAATAGCGCACCTTTTTTTAATAACCGACGTTATTAAAATTGCATTAATTGTCTAATTCCTTATTTTGCTTATGAATTTTATTTCAACAATTCATCGAGGAAGGAGTCGAGATCATTGTCGAGATCCTCCATCAAATCCCCACCAACAATGATGGTGTCATCATCAGCGAGATATAGCTCGCCCATGTTTTCTTTGTCGTCATCTTCCAAAACGAAGCTATATGGCTTGAGGATTCCTAAGTTGTCGACAATTTCTGCATTTTTGCGAAGGATATCTCGCAAATGCTTAGCTATATCATTATAGAAATTCTCATCCTTGTTTTCTATCCATTGCTCAACAACACAACGAGTGATTTCCTGTTCGTCGTCATCAAATGCCAATAATTCACCACTGTCTTGCGACACCCTGACATGGATGTCAGTGAGGACAGAATCCTCATCGTTCTCTGATGTGGGAAACTTTTGAGCTACCTTCTTAATGAAGCGCTCTACTTGTTGGATAGTTTGTTCAGTCAATTCCATAGGATGCCATTTATTATAATTAAGACTCAAGCAAAATGTCGAGTCTTTTCTTTAAAGTCAAAAGAAGGGACCGCTGATGATGTGATGAAACTCTGAACTTTTCACAAGTTTGAGAGCTCTCCGCCTTTGTAATCCACTGGCTTTATAGCTTTGATTGTGGCCCGCCATTAGCAAAAGAAGTCTTCTCGGTTTCATTATTTTTATATGAAGAGTAACCCGATCGAATCAAACGGTCCCATATTTTTTATTGTGCTATCAAATGTAGCTCAATTTTTCCTTATTTATTTTTCTTTTGCAAAAGTAACATTTTATTTTGTAACCACCAAAAAAATCAGCCTATTTCTTTAATAATTTGCAAGAAATAATCCTTGAGTTTCCTCTTATCTTCAATGATACTTCGCAATTCCTTGAGTGATTTTTCGTTTGGAGAGTTAGGAATCCATAACTTTACATAACCATTGTTGGAATATTTTTCCTCCATGTGGTGAGCGAATCGTTCCCATTGCTCGTTAATATCTTTCTCTGGATAGTTTTCTTTTCCGTATTGGATTGCGCGCAAGAATATCTCATGCACGTCGATGTCTCGGTCGGCTTCTGCCACAATTCTTCCATAGAGGCTTCGTGGTTGACGGCTTGATGATGCGCGATGGTCTTCCACTGCTTCTTTCATTATTTTGATTTGTTCGGGACTAAACCATCGCTTGAGCCTGGCATCTGCCATGAGTATCTTGCCGCTCGTGATGTGATGGACAGCACGTGGCCCTTCCATCCCTAAGTCGTGATAGGCTGCGATGACATATACCATATCAATGTCTGCACCTGTCACATTGGCTAATTTCAATGAGTTCTTGATGACGCGGTTTACGTGGCGAAGGCCATGGCTTTCGCCAAAAGCATTGTAGCGTGGAAGTATCATTCTCTCCACAAACTCCATAATCTCAAGACTAACTTGCTGTTGCATTGATGCTCCTTTCTCCCCTTGATAGGGGTATTTTTATTTTTCTCTATATTTTTCGTTGGGTTAATCTTTATTATGCTTCCTGTTGTCCGGATACTTTCTCAGCTCACCCAAGTCACACTGAGAATGGCTATGACTGAGAGTATGCCGAAGATGAAGATGTTGCGAGCTGTCATTCCGAGTACCTTGTTTAGTTCTCGTCCCTTGTTGATGCGGAACATTGTCTTGTATGTCTTGACGTGGAGTGCTCCGTAGATGAAGAATATTAGATAAATCGGTAGAATGCATTTCTCTGTTATCAACATATTAAAAATGACGATCCCCATGATTGTCATTCCAAAGAAGCCTAAATGCTGATAGAGCCATTTGGAGTTTTTGTCTCCTAAGCGCACCACTAAGGTTATCTTGCCATCCTCCTTGTCTTTCTCACGGTCTCTGAAATTGTTGAGTACCAATAAAGTGTCTACTATTAATCCGCAAGCGAATCCTGCAGAGGGTACAACGTCCAGGTTGATGTTGATAGGCTCTGGCATCAATACATAATAGGTACCACATACAGGTACAAAACCGAAAAAAACAATCACCAGTATGTCACCCAGCCCCATATAGCTGAGTTTGGTAGTGTAGAGAAAACAAAAGACGACGCATGCAATTCCTAACCATATTAGCTCTACCCCTCCGTAATAAATGAGTGGCAAGCCTGTCATACAACCTATGCACGTGGTGATGATGATGCCAATTCGCATGGCACTCATGGTTATCCAACCTTCTGAACAAGCTCGTTTAGGCCCTAATCTGCCTTCCTTGTCGTTGCCGTGGAGGCAGTCGAAATAATCGTTGACAAAGTTGGAGTCTATCTGCATGATCCAAGCGAACAAAAGGCAGAGTATTGCGGGAATCCAATTGAAGGTTCCGTCAAGGTAGAACTCTTGTCCTTGTACGCCTGTCATGACCACGTCTGGCTCGATGATGAATGTGGTGTCCTTAAAGCGTAATGTGTCCTTGAGCGCCAAGGCGATGCCTATCATTACAGGCACGGCTGCACCCGCCAATGTCTTGGGGCGGGCTGCGAGGTACCATGCTTTCAATGAGTTTGTCTTAATTATTTTTTCCATAAGCTTTTTAGTTGAAAAAGTTCCAGCTTACTCCAAATCTGAATACGCGTCCATTAAGAGGGTAGTGTGGGGTCAGAAAATAGTTCTTGTCACCTTGCCCTGCATTTACATGACTCATCATCAAGAAGAAACGAGTATGCTTGATGAAAACATTCGCATAAACGTTTATAATTGGGTAATTTCCTACCTTGATATTGTTTTCTCCATTATCCTGCACTGTGTATTGTGCCATATATGGGGAATAGTCTGGAGCTTCATAGTTTGTGAAATACCTTGCGTCTGCACCCAAGTCGATATTCAGCACCTTAGCTACACGGAACTTTATGTATAAGTTGGTGTATATATCCAAGTCTGGAACCGGTAATTCTTCCTGCTTGCTTGAATGCTGGTAAGTAATAACATTTTCCCAGTTCAGAATTCCTGATTTGAAGTTCTGGAGCAGTTGTGCAGTCAGCATGTTGATGGCACTTGAACTCTGTTTTGGGGTCACTGTTACACCCGTGCGCAATCCAGCGTCTGTCACTGAGTATTTTTGTGATAGATAGGTGTAATTCTGTATCTCATCCACGGCTACACGTAGGGTGGTATTCGTCTTGTTGAATTTGAGTGTTCCCATAATGCGCGTATGGGTCGTCTTGTCAAGATCGTTTTCCCACCAGAGGTGTCGTGAGTGATAGTTACGATAATAAAACGATGGATTCTCTCGATGGATGAAGGCATCGCCAATTACTGATAGTGTATCACCCAGGAATGGAATGTTGAAGTCTATGCTTCCATCAACAGCCATTGTCCCGGCATCTTCGCCAGCTACGCCAATCTCTGCTGTGGCATTGTAGTGTAAGAACTTTCCCTCTCTTTTGCTCAGTTGTCCACCTACGCTGAGGGTATGCTCGTTGTACTTCTGGTAGCCACCCAGGGTGTCGGGTAACTCGAAATGACGCATGTCGTAGGCTGCAAACAACTTAATGCCAGCTTTAGCCCACTTGCTGAAACCTTCAAGTGTGGCAAACGCCAAGGTGTTCTTCATCTCCCAATGGCGAGTCTTGTCATAGATGGAGTCTCCTGAGAATTTGCTGTATGAGTCGTATGTTTTCAGGTAGTAATCTGCTGGAGTCTCATAAGCCTGATATATTCGTGAGAAGTTGTCAAACTTTAATGTATGGATGAAACTTGTCACTGGTACATATTCGTTTTTATAAAATATGGAATCATCAGCAGCTTTTTTCTGAACAGCCATCAAACTGTCAGCTGCGGCTTTGCCTGCTACGGAAATGCGTGTTGTATCAGCTTTAGCCATGTCTTTGGATGAATCTAAGGCAGGTTCGTTGCCTGCGATTTTTGCATTGTCAGGTCTACCGCTGAATTTTGATTTTTGTTCTTTTTCAAATGCTTTCTCATCGAAAGTCTTGCCTTCTTTCTTGGCTTTCTTCATGGCCTCTTCCTTCGCATCCTTTGCGGAGTTCTCTTTTTGAGATTCCATGGCAAACTTCTTTGCCTTGATTTCCTCCTCTGTCATGCGAACCTTGCGATTGAAACCTATGTTGTAACGATGGGAGAGAAAGATGTGCTGGTTGTCATAGCGGTTCCAGTTTTGTTCCAATACGGTTGGAATTTCACTTTCAGCGAAACTTTCAGAGAAAATCTCTGGATGCTTGATGTAGTCATCATTTGTGATACCACCATTTTCTGTTATTTTCTGATGTAAGGTGCTCATGAGCAGATGAGCCTGGTATCGATCGCCCAAATATGATGCCCACATGGTATATTTGAAGTGACTCGTGCTTTGTGCATTGTAGTATCCTCGACCGTATTTATAGTCGAATTTGAAACCTCCGCCCAAACGCTTGTTGGCATTGACCGCAAAGAAGGCCTTGAAGTCGTCTTCTCCATTGGTGCGGTCTCCGCATGAGTTGAGGGTTACGTTAGTGAGTGGAGAATATGTATTCGTAAAATGAAAGTCGCTGACAGGGGTGTTAATATAAGATAACGGTTCGGTGAAAAGAAAGTTTCCCTGTGTGTTGCGTCTGTCGATGAAAATTCTGGCGATGCGTGGAGAACCCATATTGCCGAGCGTATTGTATTCTCCTCGCAAACCTTCTGTGAAAGTGGAGTTCATATACATGTGCTGCAAAGTATCCACTTCGGCTGGTTTGCTGTCACCAAATCTTTCATCTACAGTCCATACGTGAATTCCCTTAGGTATTTCTTTGTCTGAGCCTAAGGAATCTGTGCTTACCCTCTTATCGGTTGCGGGTCTAAAGTCACCATCTTCATTGATAGAATTAAAATCATTTTGTGCCGCAACTGGAATGGTTGCAGCACAAATCAATAGGGTAGTGAGTATCTTTTTCATCTATTCTTCTCTACAAATTTATCATGTCGTTCTTTATGCTTCGTTTTGTTATCCCTTCTTGAATAAACGAAGGCAAACTTCGATTATCTTCAAGGCTACTCCTATTAGAAGTATAACGATGCTAAGGTTGGTATAGTCAGTTTGAGTCCAAAGGATGAGTCCAATGACGGCTAACAACATGAAGACAATGTTGAGCGTGTTACGCACCTTGAACATCTTGTCTCTTCCGTTATAGTCGATGAGTCGTCTCTGTCGATGCTCGGGCCTCACAGCATAGCTTGTTTGCTGCTGACTATCTTTGTTTTCTATATTGCGGTTATCGTTTTGTTCCATAATTTACTGTTTAACTAATTCTGTTATCTCTTTGAAAATCTGGTCTTTTCTGTCGATTGTACATTTGCGGAATTTACCAAATATTTTAGCTAAGTCATTCTTCTTTTTTGTCAATGCTATCTTGTCTGTAATGACGTTTTCGGCAGCATCTTTAAACCCTGTGCTTCTGCCTTCTTCGTAATTATAGTAGATGCGGCTAAGCGTAAGGTTGAGAGAATTGTCTGAAATCTTTGCCACAAGTTGGTATTTGAACTCTGTTCTGTCAAGTGATATGAATGATGCGTTGAATACAAGCCATTCGTCCATCATGTTGGCGATTATATGTTCATTTTTGTTGACCAAAGCCACACGACTATTGATGTTGTTCTTGTTTTGGGTTAGGTCAGCCATGTATTTGTATACAATGTCGTAGATTTGCTGTGCTGACTTGCCATTGGCATTGGTGTTGAGTTCGAATTCCACCTTGCCTTTGTTGTTGAGTGTGATGGCTCCTTCCAAATATTTCGGGCTCACCTTGATTTCTGCGCCATTTAGAGTTTGCTTTGGTGCCTTCTCGTCTGTTTTCTTTTCTATGGTTGGGATAGACCATGTGTTAGTGTTTGTTGAAGGCTCTGTTGCGATGGCTGGCTTCAGCTCTGTTGCGGGAATGCCGTCTTTTTGTTGCTTGGTCTCTTCACGACTGGACGAAGATTCTTCTTTCTTAAGTATAGACTTGGAAGTTTCTTCGGCTTCATTATTGAGTTTTTCTGCTTCTGCTTTCAGTCTTTCCACTTCTTCTTGGGCAGCCTTGATTTGCTGCTGTATCTTTGCCGCCTTTTCTGCGGCTTCTTTCTCTGCGGCTGCTTTTGCCGCCTTTTCTGCGGCTTCTTTTTCTGCAGCTTTCTTTGCTGCTTCCTGAGCAGCCTTTTCAGCAGAAGCTTTTGCAGCCTTTGCAGCTTCTACTGCCTTCTTGGCTTCTTCCAACTGTTTTTGAGCTTGTTCCAATTGCTGTTCTGGTGTCAACACATTTTGTGCTGACATCATCATTGGCAAGAACATGAATATAGCGAAAAATATTTTCTTCATGATGGTTATATTTATAAGAGAATATTTGTAATTATAGGTATGACGATTTGAAAGTATTATATTTCTCATCGTCTTTAAAACCTTATCATTTACAAAAGTATAAAAAATATTTCAATAGGGAAGTCAGTTGTCATTATTTTTAGATATTCTTTATTTCTCTTAACAGTAATAAATATTGTTTTAAAATTAAATGAAGAATGAGGAATTTTTCAAAATTAAAAAATATATTGCCTTCCTTGGGAACTATTGATTTTGAATCCAAAATGCAAAAGTTTTATTTTCTCGTTTGCGTTGTAATATTAATAATGTTAAAAAAATCGACTATTTTTTTGTTTTAAGATAAAAAAGTACTACCTTTGCAGTTGTTTTAAGACGTAATTGGAAGATTGGCAGAGTGACCGAATGCGCTGGACTCGAAATCCGGTATACCCTCTTAGGGTATCGGGGGTTTGAATCCCTCATCTTCCGCAAAGAGCGTTCTGCGGAATCCCAAGATTGATTAAAATTTATTTTATTCAACACAATATCTTAACAATTCCTTTAACATTTGATAGATCTCAAATTCGATAAGCAAGTGCTAATAAAAAATGGAAAGGTCAACATAACTAATATTAAAAGTTTTCGTGGGGGAGGTGTCTGACAACATAAAGACGACTTGAACTTTATTGGAATTTGCTCCGCTGGAAGTTCAAGCCCTCTTGATATTCGTTGTTTACATATTGCTGGAATGATGTGTATATCTCCTTGCGTGATTAAAGTCGCTCGCAGAACTCGATTTTCTCCTTGTTTGGCCCCTCGATGGTGAAGAACTTCACACCCTTCTCCCAGAAAGGAAGACCGTTCACTTGGTTGTCGAGCATAATGAAGAGTGGGGAGGCAACTCCCTCAGCCTTCTCTTGCTCCTTGTTGACGAGGGCTTTCACCTCCTTGAACAAGGAGTCGATGTCCTTCACGTCAATGGCGATGTGGTCGATGGCACCATATTCCATCTTTGCCTGATGGTTTTGGTATGTCTCAATCATGAGGTTGTGGAGCTGGAGGAATGCCACTTCCTCAGGACCATTGATGGTGCGGAATGCTACCTCGAAACCGAGGAGCTGGAAAAACTCGATGGTCTTCTTGATGTCATTGGTTGGTATGCCGATATGTTGCACCCCCGTTGTAAATGCTTTGATTTCCATAATGTTAATAGTTTATAGATTGAGTCGTCGGATTGATTCATCATTCATGATTTGCCATTTAAAAATGTATCACCTCTGCGCCCAACTGGAAATAGGACTGATTGGATTGTGGGTTCCACATCCCCTTGGCATAGATAGGGATGGTGTATTTGCCAATTTTGAGGTCGTGGGAGGCCTGGAGAGATACATGTACGATACCAGCCGTGGTGCCGAAGAAGTGAGCATCCTCGCCAGCCTTGTTGATGGCGAAAGCACCACCAACACCAGCATCTACCTTCCAGTCATCCTTTTTGCAGACCGGATATTCGGCATAGACGAAGGTGGAGTACTTTTGGTGCTCGTTGTCGATCGAGCGGTCACGACCGAAGACGACGGTAGACCAGCTCAGCGTCAATGGGAACTTCTGCTCGTCGAAATGATAAGCCAAGGTGGCGTCGAGAAAACGACCTGTGGAATGTGCGGAATAGTTCCAGTACTGATGGTTGTTATAGTTGGCACCGGGCGAGAAGTTGTATGTGTCCCAGAGAGCAAGGCTCCATCCGCCCGCCTTGAGGTTGAGGTAATGGTTGAACTCCTTGTAAGAGCCCTCCGAATTGGTTCCTCCCCAGAGTCCCACGGTCACGTGGTCGTGAGCCATCGTATAACTGAGGTCGGTGAGCAAGACGACGCCATCCGACACCTCCATGCCTCGCCAAAGATGATTGTTCTGAATGTTGGCTTTGAGATGGAGCTGTGCCTGGGCACTCCCCAGGCATGCTGCCATCAACAAAACAATAACTAATGATTTTCTCATGGTCTATTACTACAAATTAACTACATAGAAAACTTTAACCTAAAACATTTTATGATATTTTATCCCCCTTGAGATATGTCTCTTGTCTTGAGAGGAATCTTCTCTTTCAGGATGCGTCTCTTGTCTTGAGAGGAATCTTCTCTTTCACGATATGTCTCTTGTCTTGAGAGGAAGAACTACTTATTTCTTGAATTCCTCTGGGAGAACAGGCATTGCCCCGTTCTTGGTGCAGACGTAAGCCGATACCTTGACTGCGAGCTCATGCGCCTCTCTCACGCTCTTGCCACGAAGGATGCTTGCCACGAAAGCCCCGGTGAAGGAATCGCCTGCGCCCACGGTGTCGGCCACCTCAACCTTAGGAGTCTCAATGAAAGAAACATTGCCTGGCGTGAATACATAACTACCGTTAACACCGCAAGTTAGGATGAGCATCTTCAAGTTGTACTTACCCAATAGGAGCCAGCACTTGTTCTGAAGGTCGATGCCCGGATAACCGAAGAGGCGACTGATGGTAATCAACTCCTCATCGTTGATCTTGAGAATGTTGCAACGCTTGATGCTCTCGGTGATAATCTCCTTGGTGAAGAAGCCCTGTCGGAGGTTGATGTCGAAGACCTTGTAGCGACCTTCCTCCTCAGGCATGGCATCGAGAAAGCGATGGATGGTATTGCGGGAAACCTCACTGCGTTGTGCCAATGAACCGAAGCAGACGGCGGTGCAGTTCTTGGCTTTCTCCTCCAAGGCAGGGGTGAAAGGGATGTTGTCCCAAGCCACACCTTCCTTGATCTCGTAGGCTGGGATTCCGTTGGCGTCGAGCGAAACCTGTACGGTGCCCGTAGGATAATCCACTTTCTCTATCAGGTAGTTGAGGTGGTGTTCATTAAGTTCCGCCACCAATTCCTTGCCGAGCTCGTCATCGCCCATGGCACTGACGGCACAGCTCTCAATGCCGAACTGGGATACGTGGTAAGCGAAGTTGGCAGGAGCGCCACCGAGTTTTTTGCCTTCAGGGAGCACGTCGAAGAGTGCCTCACCGATACCTATAACTGATTGTTTCATTTTTGCTTATTCTTTAAAAGTTATTAGCTATGATTGTTGTTATGAAATTTCTATTGCTGTATTGTTGGTCTTTAAACTCTTCATTGTTGGTCTTTAAACCCTTCATTGTTGGTCTTTAAACCCTTCATTGTTGGTCTTTAAACCCTTCATTGTTGGTCTTTAACCTCATGTCTTTTAGATTCGATGGCAAAGATAGCCTCTTTTCGCCATCCTGCCAACGAATAATCCCATTCTTTCTTTGGGAACGTTTCCGCAAACGTTTCCAAAATCTGCAAACGTTTGCAGGTGACAAACAACCAAGTCATAAATAAAACAATACAAAAGCACTAAATAACAGCACTTTATGAAATTTTGTCCCCTAAACATAAGCGGTTTTCTTTATGTGTTAATTATTGCTTATTTGTGCATTTTTTGTTGCTATTTTGTTGCACAGGTCAATATTTTTTTGTATCTTTGCAATGTCACAAACAAGAAAAGGTCAATACAAAATGACTAATATTTAACATTTAAAATTGCAAGATATGAAATTTAGTGAAACAAGAATTGGGCAAAAGGTTTTAGCCAAAAGTCCATTTAGCAAGAATTGGGAGTTTGCCCGAATCGTATGGAAGGGGCATTCTGTAAATTGTGGCAATGTGCTAACAATTGAGTTTGAGGACGGCGAAACATATACGTACAGCCGACACCGTGGAGAGCCATTTCCATGGCTGCAAAAGCCCCCAAAGGTCAACGCCTGAAAAGTTATTCAGACAAACAAGAAAGTAACGTCACAAACAAGCAATTACAAACTTTAAGATTATTGGGTAATGAACAAAAGATTTATTTCAGCTAAGAGCCACGGAGAGAACCACCGTGAACAATTCGCCAACGGCAAGAAAAGAGCCGTTCACAAGCAAGCCAACGAAGCCAACAAGGAAATTATCTCTTCATTGGCAAGTAGTATCAATGCCCTAAGACGTGAACTTGATTTCACGAAAAAGCAAAGTGATTTCTATTTGTCCCAGATTCAGGCAAAGGACAAACAGATTAACACCCTTTTGGAGATAGTCGCAAGCTGCAAGAAGGAGAACAAACGACTAAAGGCAGAAAAAGCGGCACTTTTAGAAGATTAAGCCTTCATTTGTTGGTGTGCCAAGTTTTGGCAAATCCACAAACCGAGCAAGGGAAACCGTACCAACAGCCACAAAGCAAGGACGGTTTCCCGAACAAAGTAAAATAGAGATATAATCATTTCGTCTAAATGGTCGATCCAGAGAAAGACACAAGACGAAGCAAGTAAACGAACATAAAAAGTTTGAGATATGGCAGCAAGAAAGAACGACCCTTCAAAGGGCAAAATTCAAGATTTTGAACGCCGATTCGTAGATAAGGAGAAAGGGTCTATCAAGTTAAGAACCCGAGAGCGTGCAAACGGTTGTTTTGTGATTTACCTTGATATGTATATTGGAGACGGTAAGCACAAATGTGAAACTATTAATGTAGATAACCAACCTTTGTATTTAGTGCCAGAGAACGGACGTAATGACACTATAAACAAGGCACGCAATAACAAGACGTGGGAACAGGCTAAGGCGGTTAAGGCTCAAAGAATAATAGACAAGCAAAACGGAGAATTGGGCTTCAATCTTTCAGGAGAACGCCGTAATATGGAAGTTTTATCATATTTGGAGCACTTCAAGAACGAATCTATAAAAAAGAGTAGAGAGCAGCACACACGTTTAAATAACATTCCGGCTTTATATGAACATTTCAAAGATTTTACAGCCGGGAAAAAGATAACATTTGCCCAGTTGGATAGAAATATGATACTTCGATTTTTGGAGTACCTCAAAACTTCCGCAAACAAGAAGAGCGTGAAGAGTTTGAACCCACCAACAATAAGCACGGGAACACAGCGTAATATCTTTATGGGGCTAAGTTCTATTTTGCGAAAAGCCGTAAAAGACAATATCATTGAAGTAAATCCATGCAGTTTGATTCAACGAGACGAGAAGCCGCCAAAGCACAAAGCAAGAATTGATTATTTGACAGTTGAAGAGGTACAGCAACTTATTAACACACCATGCTATTATGATATGTTGAAAAGAGCCTTCCTTTTTGGTTGCTCAACAGGACTAAGAGCAAGTGATATTGCTTCTTTGACGTGGGGGCAAATTTTGGATGATGATTATTTTGGAAAAGTTATGAAAGTGAAAGTCCATAAGACCCAACAAGAAGAAACGTTTCCTTTGCCTTCATTGGCTTTACATGTAATGCCAGAAAGAGGGAAGGCAGCAGACAACGAGCCAATTTTCCCTTCTTTTTATGAATCGAGAATGGGCGAAAAGTTGCAAAAATGGGCAAACGATGCAAAGGTAAATAAGAAGGTGCGATTTCATGTTTCGAGACATACAGCAGCGACAATAAACCTATCATTGGGCGTACCGATTGAGACGGTTTCAAAGTTGTTAGGACATAGCAATATTACCACAACACAGATTTACGCCGAAGTGATTAACGAGAGCAAGAAGAAGGCCGTAAGCCTTCAAGACAAAGCATTTAAATTTGATTGATATGAGAATAACAGAGCCAGAAGTTACGCCAACAGGACTATATAATTTGAGCCAAGCGGCTAAAGCCTTGGAGATAGACCGCCATACACTCGCCCGATATGCAACCAACGGCGACATTAAATTTCGTGTTCGCAAGGCTTCAGGGCAGAAAGTAATAACAGGGGCAGAAATTATCAAATGTTGGAAAACGATGTATCTTTAAACAGCAAAGCCAATGGAAGATATATTAGCTTATAGTAAGTTTGTAGGGGCTATCGTAAAAGCCCACAAACAAGGGGACACCAAGCGAGAAAAGCAGCTCGCACAGAAGGCAGAAGGGAACTTCGACTTTTATGGCGTTCCTAATTATTCGGCAGAGTTTGGCGAAGGCGTGGAAGAGCCAACCTTCTATGAAGAATTGAAAGCAGCAGAGAGAACAGGCACAGACGGAAACAAAATTCTTCAAAAGTGCCTATCTGATGCAAAAGCACTCCAGGCCCAAGCCAACGAATACCTAACCACGACCGAGGGCACAAAAGCCCCCGGGCGTAGTTATATGCGCCGTTGCCTGAATGCACTTGAAGGCAATATTGAGTATTTGGAGCAGTTATCCAAAAAGTGGCAAGATAGCGCAGTTATGAAAGAGGACACCTTACAAGAAGGCGCAGTTGTGGACGATGAGAAAGAAGAAGAGATGGTTTTCGATTATGATCGCCCACCCCTTTTTAAGAGAGAAGGAATCAAAGACGACATAAAAGCCGCTGACTTTGCACAGTATATACAACTACTTATAAATAATGGTATATTGTGTATGGGCAATGATAGAAACGAAATGAAGAAGTTACAATGCGGTTTCAAATCTTTTTTAATTGGTTACGATGACAAAGATTTTGAATATTTCGGAACTAACGATTTTTTGAGATATGCAAAAGGAACTAAATTTGTTTCTTTCCTTGAAACGCTTCAAAACAAAATGGCTAAAGTAACACCAGATGCAACAAATAATGACACATGGGGAATTACGGTGAAATGGTTTGTTGCAAAAGATGACACAAAAGCACGAAACGAACGCAATAAAGGCATTCTCGAAAAAGCGAGAAAGACATTATCGGCAACATTAAGCAGAGAAAAGAAAAAACAAGGCGGAGCAATAACAGATAAAAACATTCTCGAATTAGTTGACACCTTGATAAAGATTTTATGCGGCAAATGAGGTTAACAAAATGCGATTGTTTACCAAGTTGTTAACCCCTTTGTTATCACTTATAGATAAAGGTCTGAATTTCGGTTCAGGCCTTTTTTATTTGCCCTATCTTTGCAGCGTAAACCAACAAACAAAGCAATATGAACGAAGAAATAAAGCAATATTTTGAAGCTAAG
>SAMEA104315437__coassemble_487_pt1 | contig 19082 bp, 15 predicted proteins | sample SAMEA104315437__metabat2_high_PE_043 | metagenome-assembled genome bin SAMEA104315437 (sample SAMEA104315437) | gut metagenome | biome: Monkey gut; feature: monkey-associated habitat; material: faeces | place: China | collected 2013 | reverse complement strand
GCTGAAGGAAGAGCTGAAGGAAGAGCTGAAGGAAGAGCTGAAGGAAGAGCTGAAGAAAGAGCTGAAGGAAGAGCTGAAGAAAAAATCAGTATGGCTCGCACTATGCTCTCCGATGGAATGAGCAAGGAGCTGGTGATGAAATACACTGGCCTGTCTATAGAACAACTAAAAGCAATAGAAGAATAGTGCCAAAAGTAAACAATAAAGGCAATTACAATAAAAAACGAAGCTTACTTCAAATAGATGTAAGCTTCGTTTTTTATCACACATAAAATACATTTTTTATGCTGTCATTTGCTTCAACTTCTTCAAGAGAGCAAACATCACAATAGCACTTATCAAACAGAGTGCAATCAAAATGCCCCAGTTGTACATTAAAGGAATCTTGTTCCATAGCATAGATGGAATTGAACTCAAATAGTTACCGATAGCAGTCGCAACAAACCAACCGCCCATCATCAACCCCTTATACTTAGGAGGAGCCACTTTTGACACAAAGGCAATGCCCATTGGAGAGAGAAGCAGCTCAGCAAGCGTCAAAGTGAAATAAGTGGAAATCAACCATCCTGGAGACAAGACACTCTGGGTATTGTCACCCAAGTTCATTGGTGAAATCAAATCAGTAGAAGCCAAGGTTATCACACCAAAGCCGAGAGCAGCCACCAACATACCCCAAGCAATACGTGTTGGTGCGCTTACTTCCTTGCCTTTTTTGGTCAGAGTGCCAAAGAACAGCATACTGAAAGGTGTCAACGCAACAACAAAGAAAGGATTAAACTGCTGGAAATCAGAAGGCTGTCCCATCGTCGGATTCTCCATTCCCATAAAGAGAACGATGGCACCAGCCCATAAGACAAGAGTGGCAATACCACAGATGATTTTATTCTTAATCGTCTTTGCCTGAAAGGCGCCAAAACCAGTATAAACCGACAAGGCAATAAGAGCCAAGCAGAAGATATTGAACCAAACGCGCATACCACCATTAACTGTCAAGTTAGTATACTTTTTGGCAAAAAATGTCAATGCAGAACCATTCTGATGGAAAGCCATCCAAAAGAAGATGACAACCGCAAAAACAAGCAACAAGGCAACCACACGATCCTTCTCTTGCTTTGGAGTAAGAACCTCAACATTGGCTTCTTGCTCTTTAGCTTGCTTGGCTGTCACATCTGCATGCTTAAACCATGAACGGCAAGCAAAATAAATGACAGCTGATACTATCAAGGAGACACAAGCTACACCAAAGCACAAACCATAAGCACCATAAAGCGCCTTCAAATAATCAGGATTAGTATTGGCTGCATCATATACGAAACCATATTGACCAAGATACACATTGGTAATCCATTTTGCCATGGAAGGAGCAAACATGGCACCGATATTGATAGCCATATAGAACAGGCTGAAAGCATCGATACGACGTGACGCATACTTAGGATCATCATACAAGTTGCCAACTAAAACTTGCAAGTTACCCTTGAAAAGACCTGTTCCCAAAGAAACACAAGCCAAACCAGCAAACATGGATACTTGCCCCGTAGTATCTGCATCTGTAGGAATAGCCAATCCCAGATAGCCAAGGAACATTGTTACAAAACCAATGGTAACACACTTGCCATACCCAATTTTGTCGGCTATCATACCACCAAACAGAGGAGCGAAATAAACTACAGCAAGGAAAATGGCATACACCTGTCCTGCATGTGACTCTGTCCACCCAAACTTAGCTTGCATGAACAACGTGAAAATGGCAAGCATTGTATAATAGCCAAAACGCTCACCGGTATTAGCCAAAGCTAATGCATAAAGACCTTTAGGTTGATTCTCAAACATAATCTTTTATTTATTTTTAAATTGTTATTAGCTAACCTACATATAAGTTTTACTGAAACTTGTTTTAAAATTTAAGTTTGCTTACAGTTTGCAAAGATACATAAAAAGTTTGAATATACAAACATTATGCAGCAAAAACCATGTATTATTTACACTTTTGATGTCTATTTATTGGAAAAACACGGCAATTCACCACCATTTGCAAGACTATTTTGATACACAAAGAAATATTCTCACAGAAAAAAGTTTGAAAAAATCAAAACTTTTTCTATATTTATTACAAAGATATTGCAGATTTTTTTGTAATTTTGCACCCCGAAACCCAAAGGAAGGGCTTCGGAAGCATACATAAACAATAGTTTAAGCAACATTAAAACAGGTAAAAAGAGATATTTATGAGACAACTTAAGATTAGCAAGAGTATTACCAACCGTTCCAGTGAAGCACTTGACAAGTACTTGGTGGAGATTGGTCGTGAGCCTATGGTCTCTATCGACGAAGAGATCGAACTCGCACAAAAGATTCGCAAGGGCGGACGCGAGGGTGAGCGTGCCAAGGAGAAATTGGTGAAGGCCAACCTCCGTTTCGTGGTATCTGTGGCAAAGCAGTACCAGCACCAGGGTCTTTCGCTTACCGACCTCATCGACGAGGGTAACATCGGTCTTGTGAAAGCTGCTGAGAAATTTGATGAGACTCGTGGCTTCAAGTTCATCTCATACGCTGTATGGTGGATTCGCCAGAGCATCCTCCAGGCTATCGCCGAGCAGAGCCGTATCGTTCGCTTGCCTCTCAACCAGGTTGGCGCCTTGAGCAAGATTCAGGCAGAGATCAGCAAGTTCGAGCAGGAGCACCAGCGCAAGCCTTCCGTATCTGAGTTGAGCAAGATCACCAATATGGAAGAGACCAAGATCGACCAGACCATCAAGGCCGACAACCACCACATGAGTATCGACGCTCCTTTCGGTGGTGAGGACGACGACAATGCCATGGTCGACGTGATGGCTTCAGGTGATGACACCCGTACCGACAAGCAGGTAGACTTTGAGTCTATGAGCAGCGAGTTGAAGCGCGTGCTCGACGCTGTGCTCAAGCCTCGCGAGCGTGACATCCTCTGCTATTGCTATGGCATCGGTTGCCACGAGAAGGGACTGGAAGAAATCGGCAGCGAGTTCAACCTTACTCGTGAGCGTGTTCGCCAGATTCGCGAGAAGAGTATCTTGAAGCTCCGCGAAAGCGGCAAGATTCGCATCCTCATGAAGTACTTGGGATAATTTTAATGAAGAATCAAGATTGCCGAGGTAAAAGAGATTCAAGATTTCTGAGGAAAATGAATCAAAAATTCCGAGGTAAAAGAGATTCAAGAAAAAGATTTTTCTAAAGAAATACGAGAGAGAAAATTAGATAAATTGCTTGCAACACCCTCATGTGCTTCACATGAGTAGTCATATTCCATATCACACTTCCATCTTCGTCGTTGCAAGCAAAAAGGGCAATCAATTTGGTGTTTACCAAACTTGGTTGCCCTTGCTTTTTATTGCCATCCAACAAACATTGGATAAAGCCATCAATATTAAAAGTCTTTTTACTTCTTTGCCTCAAAACTACCATCCTTAAGCAAATATCCTTCCTTACCTTCGAGTGTAGCCTCGAAATAAGGATATTCATCTCGCAGACAAATCTCATCATAGAGGAAATCCGCCACGATGGTATCAGCGCCATCAGGAAGAACCAAACCCATCTTGCCATCTTTCTCGGCGATAACAGGCATGATGCTCAAGTCATCGTTGTAAATATAACAAGTGCGAAGGAAATCATACGTTGGAGAAAGCATCAAGTTGCCCTGATGGTCTTTCATGCCAAACTTTCCGTTCTCTTCGAACACCTCATGATACTGGATGTACTTCTCCTTCAAACGAAGATAATAGAATATCATCTTGCGCTTGTCGTTCACAAACTCCAACATGTATTGGAACGTATCACAGTAGTTGGCCACTGATCTCACCAATATCATCTTCAAGTCCAAGCCATCAAGAGCCTTGCGGTTCAAGTCGATATACTTGGCTATCGCCTTTTCCTTCTCTGGAACACTCAAGCTTGCCAATCGTTTCTCAAACTCAAGCATGGCAGTCTTAGTTCCCGACATACCCTTGATATATCGGTGAATCTGGCGGCCCATCTCGGCACAAACGAACTTGTCAATCTCTTGCTGCTCTATAGGGTCAGCATACTCCTTAATCAATGTTTCAGGTGTCGTATTCATGGTTAGTCCTTTCTTTTTAGATGCCCCCCAACTCATCATGGAGTTGGGAGGACATTTAGTTATTAATTGATTTGATTGAATTATTACAAGTCTGTTTCGATGTGAGCAAAACACATCTATCAGAATTTTATCAAGCCTTACTTCTTGATGTTTGGCTTCTGCAAGCCATATCCCTTGCGCTTATCCTCCATCATCAAGAGAAGAGAGATGATGATAGCCACTACGCCAAAGCCTGCGAAGATGGTCATGGTCTCGGTATAGTCGATGGTACCATCAGTAGCGGTGTTGGCCTGGTTGACCTTGCCTATCCATACAGGAACAAGTGCCAAACCGATATTCTGGATATAGAAGATGAGGGCATAAGCAGTGCCCAACAACTTCATTGGGATAATCTTTGGGACAGAAGGCCACATGGCGGAAGGAACCAAACCGAAGGCGATGCCCAATACGAGCATCACTGCCACGGCAAGAATCCAAGAGCCGAAAGGCAAGGCGAAGATGATGTGAACACAAGTGAGAAGCACACTACCGATGAGCATCAAGGTGGCACCCTTGCCATACTTATCATAGATGCTACCAAACAAAGGAGTCAAGAAAATGGTACCGAATGGCAAGGTAGCTGGAATGAAACCTGCGACATCAGCAGAAACACCATACTTGAAAATCATCAACTTGGTGGCAAACTTCAAGAATGGGAAGATACCTGCATAGAACATCAAGCAGAGCACTGCCACATACCAGAAACCTGTGGTAGAAAGCAACCCCTTGAGATCAGAGAACTTGAAGCCTTCCTCAGGCTCACCTTGAATGGCAGCGGCAGAAGCATCCTCCTTCTTATCCATCACACAATAAACGAGGTATACCAATACGCCTGCGCAAAGCAAAGCCGCGCCCAAGCCTACAGAAGCTGAAACTCCACCAAAAGCCTTTGCAAAAGGGAGTGAGAAGCCCAAGGCACCTGCTGTTCCAAGACGAGCCAAAGCTACCTGAACACCCATCGCCAAAGCCAACTCATGGCCAGTAAACCACTTCACGATGACCTTGCTCACAGTGATACCACAAATCTCGCATCCCACGCCATAGATGGCGAAGCCCAATGATGCAACCACTACCTGGGTAGCGTAAGTTCCGAAGAAAGGAACATCGATGGTTCCCTCAAAGCTGTGCCCCACAGCATACCACTTAATCAAAGCACCGGCGAACATCAAGATGGTAGACAAGACACCCGTGAAACGGATACCAAACTTGTCGAGGATGATACCACCGAAGAAGAGGAGCAAGAGGAACACATTGAAGTATCCGTATGATCCCGAGAAGAAGCCGTATTCATCGGAAGACCATCCGAGACCGAGACCTCCATCTTCCTTAGCTGCGGTCAAGAGCGGCTCCAATGGAGACATCACGTCAGTAAAAAAGTAGCCGAACATCATCGTAAAGCTCACGATGAGAAGGGCTGTCCATCGAGCAGACGCTGAGTCGCTCATCTTTTGTTGAATTGCTTTTGTTGTCATTTATTTTATATTCTTAATTTTGTTTCCAATATATTCTTATTTTCTTTGTTTCCAACGAATTCCTATTTTCCTTGTTTCCAACGAATTCCTATTTTCCTTGTTTCCAACGAATTCCTATTTTCTTTGTTTCCAACGAATTCCTAACTACGAAATGGAAGCTTTTCACTACTGAGTTGTAAGCTTCAACCTATCATTTACTTTCTTTTCACTCCCTTCGTACGTGAGATATCGAAGAGGTAAGAAATCTTCAGCACTATCTGTCCGAAGTTGCTCTTGGCAAAATAATCTCTCTTGGTACTGCCATAGATATTACCCAAGCCATAGTAGTAACGAGCCTCGGCAAGGAAGTGGCCGACCTTCGGAATGCTGTATTCCGCTCCAAGTCCCACGGCGATGCCATAGTCGAACTTCTTCTCCACAGCCATAGAATCCTGCGCTATCACATTGTTCACTCGGTTATTGTCTGTGCTCGGCATATGGAATGGATCGAAGTTAGCCTTCGTCGACTCGCTCGTGTAGAAGCCAAATTGAGGACCGAGGTTCACAAAGATGTTCAGTCCCTTTGTCTCCCTGCCCCATGCCAAGTGCGCGAAGATTGGTAACTGGATATAGTTGATGGTACGCTGGTAAGCCAAAGCCTCCCCGGTCTCCGTAATGGTCACAGGGTTGTTGTCGATGTCAAGGATATCCTCCTTCCATCCCGCTTGCGTATAGTTCACCTCACCATAGATGGAGCAGATGGTCTTGAAGTACTTCTCACAAACATATCGATAAGAGAAACCGAAGGTCTTGCCTCCATGACTTGCCTGCGGAACATCTGGAGTAAACGACACGCTGCTCATCACATAGCCAGCATTGCCACCGATAGAGAAATCATTGCGATGCTCTCCTATCTGGGCAGAAGCCTTCAAGCCTCCGAAGAGAATCCCTGCCACAAGCAGCATCCACATCTTATTTTTCATTACTTTCTATTTTTTATAGCCTATGTTATAGCTTCGTAGCCTAATTCTATCAGCCTAACATCACGAAATATCTTCCTAATACAAGAATAGTTCGCCAGCCTTTTTAATAAGTTATCATTTACCTAATACGTTATCGCCTCAACCTTGCGATTGAAAGTGTAGTGTATCAACTGCAACACCTGGTTGCGATAGCCACCCTTGGAAGTCTTCACGAAGTTGAGCGGTGTCTGAACCGGTTGAATGTTCATCTGGCTCTTGCTGCCATTAAACTCCTTGCCAAACTTGTTGACGCCCTGTATGAAGAACATCGCATGGTCATAACCCGTGATGGCGAAACGAGGCATGGCTATCTGCATCGGCTGATGGAACCACTTGCTGTAACGCTGCTCCAAGTCGACCACCTTGGCAGAGCCATTGCTATAGTAAAAGGTGGAAGGGATATATGTATCGTAACGATAGAAACGATCGAGGTTGTACTTGGCGTACATCAACCACTCGGTATAGCCGAAGAGCGAGATGATGGCACCTGGATACTTGGCACAGAACTCATCCAACTTGTTGAGCACCTGCGTCAACTGAGGTGAGCGACCGGTATTGAGAATCACGACATTTTGCTTGGAAGGAACAAACGCCTTGGCAAAATATTCGAGCGATGAGTTCACGTTGGTCACACTATAGTTGATACCACGCTTTTCCAACTCCTTGCGAAGTCCGAAGGTAAAGTTACCCTTGCGGGAAGTAGAGTCGTTGCAATCCACGAAGATAGGATGCACGTTCTTGAATCGGCTCAAGAAAGCCTTGATGGTGGCATCGTTGAGTGTCTCTGGCGACTGATATACCTGGAAGATTTCCTTTGTTCTTTCCACATTGTCGCCATTGATGGAGAAAGGAATCACCATCTTGATGCCGTATGTCTTGCAGAAATCTGCAAGAGGAGCCACTTGCTTAGTATAAAGAGGGCCGAAGATGATGTCGCAAGCATTGGCACCATCCTGGACCAAGGTAGTACGGATGTCGGCGTCGATAGGAACGTTCCATGCGTGGATATTGGTAGAGATGCCTTGCTGCTTCAACTTTTCGCAAGCCATCAAAATACCTCTATAATATTCCACCATGCGCTTGCCATCGCCATCCACATCATGCAGGGGGAGCATCACGCCCACGTTCACGGTGTTAGGTTTCTTCTGGGCAGCCACCGTTTTCTGACCATTGGTAGCAGTTTTCTGACCATTTGAGGTCGAAGCACCCTTCTGATTGGCAGAAGCCGCTCCGTTTTGCCCCGAAGCCTTACCATTCTTCTCGAAAGGGATGAAGAGCGTATCGCCCTTCTTGAGCATGTAGCCCTCTTTCTTCATCTCCGGATTGGCATCCATCAGCTCAGGCAAAGTCAAGCCATACTTGTTGGCGATGCCAAAAACAGTATCCTTTTTCTTCACCGTGTAGATGTCACGCCACTTATTGGTTTGGGCGAATCCCTCAAAGCAAAGGGTCAAGCCCAAAAACAACAGGAAATATCTTAATTTTCGTCTCATATCTTTCGTTTTTTATGATTTCATGTGCAAAAATACAAAAAAACTCTCGTTCAACCATACTCTAATTCAGAAAAATGCGCTATCTTTGCACAAATTTACATAATAACGTAAGTTTTGCGATAAATAGAGACGTAAGTTTCGAGATAAATTGTGACATAAATTTCAAGATTAAGACAAGACAGAAGAAATGATAAGAACAAGATTTTTGGCAATTCTGATGGCAATCGTTGCCTTCCAAGCAATCAGTTGGGCTGACGAGTATCCATCCATTGCGCCAACCGTGACCTATACCACTGCCGATGGCGAGACCAGCGAGGAGACTTCCTTCCAAGGTTCCGCCCCTATCAAGGCATCCTTCATGGCGAATCCGAGCGATGACGCGGGATGGACCTCCTACTACGAATGGCGCATCTATCATGATAACGACACGGTGCCATATATAATAAGGTATGAGGAAAACACCGACTTGGAGTTCAACCAGTCGGGTGCGCACCGCATCCTCCTCTACGCCAAGTTCACCAAGGACGGCGAGACCATCGAGCAAAACAACGAGGAGAATCCCTTCGTGCTCTCCGTCTCCGAGAGCATCCTCCAGATGCCGAATGCATTCTCGCCCAATGGCGATGGCATCAACGACATCTACAAGGCGAAGGATGGATACCAAAGTCTCACCGAGTTCCATGCCTATATATTTAATAGGTGGGGACAGAAGCTCTTCGAATGGAGCGACCCTGCTGAAGGATGGGATGGCACCTACAAGGGAAAGCCCGTGAAGGATGGAGTCTACTTCTGCCTCGTCAAGGCTAAGGGAGCAGACGGAAAGGTCTACAACATCAAGAAGGATGTCAACGTGCTGAGAGGTTACATCGAAGGAACTAACTCCAACGAGTGAGTCTGAGAGTTTGCACTAACAACTACTACAGTTTGCATTCACATCTCTTAGACTTAAGAAAATTTTCCAAGACTTAGCTATCAAAAAAACTAAGACTTAGCTATCAAATCTCTAAGACTTAGCTATCAAATCTCTAAGACTTAGCTATCAAATCTCTAAGACTTAGCTATCGGATCTCTAAGACTTAGCTATCGGATCTCTAAGACTTAGCTATCGGATCTCTAAGACTTAGCTATCGGATCTCCAAGACTTAGCTATCGGATCTCCAAGACTTAGCTATCAAAACTCTAAGACTTAGGAACGAGAAAATTGAGAAAAGACAACATACGATAAAGAATAGGAAACAAACACATAAGTCAATGAATACAGAAGACGAAAAGTCAAACATAGCAACAGAAGACAAAACGTCAAACACTACTGCAGAAGACGAAAAGATAAACGTGTGGGGAGCCCGCGTCCATAACCTCAAGAACGTGGACGTGGAGATACCCCGTGATTCCCTGACGGTGATAACAGGACTTTCCGGTTCAGGAAAGTCATCCCTTGCCTTCGACACCATCTTCGCCGAAGGCCAGCGTCGCTATATCGAGACATTCTCTGCCTATGCCCGCAACTTCTTGGGCAACATGGAACGTCCTGACGTAGACAAGATTACGGGATTGAGCCCTGTCATCAGCATCGAGCAGAAAACCACCAACAAAAACCCTCGCTCCACCGTGGGCACCACCACCGAGATATACGACTACCTGCGCTTGCTCTATGCCCGTGCAGGAACAGCCTACAGCTATCATAGCGGCGAGGAGATGGTGAAATACACCGAGGAGCAGGTCATCGACATGATACTCCACGACTACAAGGAGCACCGCATCTTCCTCCTCGCCCCATTGGTTCGCCAGCGCAAGGGTCATTACCGTGAGCTCTTCGAGAGCATGCGCCGCAAAGGCTACCTCTACATCCGTGTGGATGGAGAAATCATGGAACTCACACGCGGCATGAAAGTCGACCGATACAAGAACCACAACATCGAGGTGGTCATCGACAAGCTCGCCGTACGCGATGAGGACGAGGAACGCATCCGAAAGAGCATCTCCACCGCCATGAAACAAGGCGAAGGAATGGTGATGGTCATCGATAAAGATGCAGCAAACAATGCATCCGACAATGGCACAACAAAAGCTGCATCCGACAAGAAAGCTATCAAAGACAAGGGAGCCAAGATATTCTCCAAGCGACTGATGGACCCCGTCACAGGCATGGCATACCAGGACCCTGCGCCAAACATGTTCTCCTTCAACTCTCCCGAAGGTGCCTGTCCTCACTGCAAGGGTCTCGGCAAGGTGAACCAGATAGACATCAAGAAGGTGATTCCCGACGACAGCAAGAGCATCCACGAGGGCGGAATACTTCCTTTAGGGAAATACAAGAACCAGATGATTTTCTGGCAGTTAGAATCACTCTTGGAGAAACATGGAGCCACCCTCAAGACCCCTATCAAGGATCTGAGCGAGGATGCCATGCAGGAAGTGATGTACGGCTCGTTGGAGAACGTGAAGATAGACAAGGAGAAGGTTCATACCTCCTCCGACTACTTCTGCGCCTACGACGGTGTCATCGACTACCTGCGCAAGGTGATGGAGAACGACGACTCCGCCAACGGCAAGAAGTGGGCAGACCAGTTCATCTCCACCATCGAGTGTCCGGAATGCCATGGTCAGCGACTCAAGCGAGAATCCCTCTCCTACCGCATCTGGGACAAGAACATCTCCGAGGTGGCGTCGCTCGACATCACTGAGTTGCGCGATTGGCTCGACCACGTGGAGGAGCACTTGCCTAAGATGAAGGCAAAGGTGGCCCACGAGATTGTAAAGGAGTTGCGCTCACGTGTCAACTTCCTGTTGGAGGTGGGCTTGGACTATCTGTCGCTCAACCGCCAGTCGGCATCCCTCTCCGGAGGTGAGAGCCAGCGCATCCGACTCGCCACGCAGATAGGCAGCCAACTCGTCAACGTGCTCTACATCCTCGACGAGCCAAGCATCGGCTTGCACCAGCGAGACAACGAGCGACTCATCAACAGCCTGAAGGAACTCCGTGACATCGGCAACACCGTCATCGTGGTAGAGCACGACCGAGACATGATGCTTGCCGCCGACTACATCGTAGACATCGGTCCGAAGGCAGGACGCAAGGGAGGCGAGGTAGTCTTCCAAGGCACCCCAGAGGAGATGTTGAAGACCAAGACCATCACCGCCCAGTACCTCAATGGCGAGATGGCGATCAAGGTGCCGGAGCATCGCCGCGAGGGCAACGGCAAGAGCATCATCATCCACGGAGCCAAGGGCAACAACCTGAAGAACGTCGACGTGGAGTTCCCATTGGGCAAGCTCATCGTGGTGACGGGCGTGAGCGGTTCGGGCAAGTCAACGCTTGTCAACGAGACCCTACAGCCCATCCTCTCCCAGCACTTCTACCGTTCCCTGAAGAAGCCAATGCCTTACGACAGCATCGAGGGCATCGACAATATAGATAAGGTGGTGAACGTCGACCAGAGCCCTATCGGCAGAACCCCTCGCAGCAACCCTGCCACTTACACGGGCGTGTTCAGCGACATCCGCTCACTGTTCGTAGGCTTGCCAGAGGCGAAGATACGTGGCTACAAGCCAGGCCGCTTCTCCTTCAACGTGAAGGGAGGAAGATGCGAGGCTTGCGGCGGCAATGGCTACAAGACCATCGAGATGAACTTCCTCCCCGACGTGATGGTGCCTTGCGAGGTATGCCACGGCAAGCGTTACAACCGAGAGACCTTGGAGGTGCGCTACAAGGGAAAGAGCATCGCCGACGTACTCGACATGACCATCAACCAGGCTGTGGAGTTCTTCGAGAGCGTGCCTCAGATTCTCCAGAAGATCAAGGCCTTGCAGAGCGTGGGCTTGGGATACATCAAGTTAGGACAAAGTTCCACCACCCTCTCCGGTGGTGAGAGCCAACGTGTGAAGCTCGCCACCGAACTCTCGAAGCGAGACACGGGCAAGACGCTCTATATCCTCGACGAGCCAACCACGGGTCTCCACTTCGAGGACATCCGCATCCTGATGGAAGTATTGCAGAAGCTCGTAGACCGAGGCAACACCGTGCTCATCATCGAGCACAACCTCGATGTCATCAAGCTCGCCGACAACATCATCGACATGGGACCGGAAGGCGGACGTGGCGGTGGTCAGTTGCTATGCGCCGGCACACCGGAGGTAGTGGCAGAGAGCAAAAAGGGCTATACCCCAAGATTCTTGAAAGAAGAACTCGAAAGAGAGTGAAGAATGAAGAATGAAGAATAAAGAGTGAAGAGTGAAGAATAAAGAATTCTATCGCATTCAAGGGCAAAAGCCTATTTATCATTTATAATTCATATTTAAATAATTAATATAACTCAAATTTTAAATAATTAATATAACTCAAATGGACAAGTTACCAATGAATGACGTGCCGATGCTTGTAAGTGCCATCAACTTCCTGCTTCGTGACCACGAGTTTGAGACATTAGATGAGATTTGCTACCACTTCAATGTGGATCGCAAGGAATTGGAAGAGAAAATGGCAAGCCAGGGCTTCGAATGGTCGGAAGAGCAGAAGAAGTTCTGGTAAATGGCAATTAGAAGAAATCCTGGTAAATGGCAATTAGAAGAAATTCTGTAAAATGGCAGAAGAGAGAGAGAGAGAGATGTAATCTCACTTAGCAAAGGCAAAAATTGCATCAGTATGCAAGAAAAACTCAGATAAAATTTCTTATCTGAGTTTTTTTGTGTACTTTTGCAAGCAAAATCAAGATGTGTACTTTTGCAAGCAAAATCAAGAACATAGAAAATGACAACAGATTTCACTAAGCGACCCTTGTTTCGCGAAATACAAGATTACGTGTTCATCGCCGTCGGCATGATATCATACGCCATCGGCTGGAACGTGTTCCTCCTCCCCACCAACGTCACCGCCAGCGGCCTGCCTGGTATCTCCTCCATCATCTATTGGGCTACGGGATGCCCAGTGCAAGTACCTTACGCCATCGTGAACGGCTGTTTGCTCATCGCAGCATGGATTATCTTGGGCAAGAAGTTCTGCGTGAAGACCATCTATGCCGTCGTTGTGGTGACGATTCTCACCTCCTATTTCTCCAACCAGGGCAGCGACCTTCACTTGCTCCAGACCCAACCCCTCTGGGCAGCCTTCCTCGGAGCCGTATTCTGTGGATGCGGCATCGGATTGGGATTCTCGGCAGGTGGCAGCACAGGCGGAACCGACATCGTGGCAGCCATCGTCAACAAGTATCGCGACATCTCCTTGGGACGCGTCATCATGATATGCGACATCTTCATCATTTCCTCCAGCTATTTTGTCGTACACGACTGGGAGAAAGTACTTTACGGCTACGTGGTGCTCTACGTGCAGGCGTTCTGCATCGACCAGGTAGTGAACAGTCGTCGCCGTTCCGTGCAGTTCTTCATCATCTCGAAGAAGTACCAGGAGATAGGCAAGCGCATCAACACGGATGCCGACCGTGGCGTGACCGTCGTGGATGCCTCTGGTTTCTATTCCGGGCAAGAGGTAAAAATGCTTTTCGTGCTCGCCAAGCAGCGCCAGTCGCAGACCATATTTCGCCTGATCGAGGAAATCGACCCCCATGCCTTCGTGAGCCAGAGTGCCGTGATCGGCGTATATGGCGAGGGCTTCGACAAGATCAAGTACAAGTCGAAGAAGAAGGAAGAGGAGTTGGAAATGAAGAATTGAGAATTTTCTACCATTTCTTGTTTAGTCAAAATAAAAGTTGTATATTTGCACTCGTTAAATACAATAACCATGGTAAGATTTGTAAGAGAAAAGCGAATCTATCGCAAGCGCATACCATACGGCATGCAGAATTTTGAGGATATTATAATGGAGGATTGCTACTATGTAGACAAGACTCCTTTCATAGAGCTGATAGAAGAATCCAACAAGTATTTCTTCTTCATCCGCCCTCGCCGCTTCGGCAAGAGCCTCACCCTCTCCATGCTTGAAAATTATTATGACATCAACAAGAAGGACAAGTTTGAGAAGCTGTTCGGCAAGCTATATATCGGACAGAACCCTACCCCTGAGCATAATACATACCTGATTATCCACCTCAACTTTGCCGAGGTGGCAGCAGGACTGGAAGATTATAAGGATGGACTGGACAACCATTGCAGTCTTGTGTTCAATTTCTTCTGCGACATCTATGCCCATCTTCTTCCTGCCAACACCAAGGAAGGGCTGGAAAAGTTGCATGACGCTGTGTCACAGCTGAGATACCTCTGCCAGAAGTGCCAGGAGGTGGGCAAGAAGATTTATCTCTTCATCGATGAGTATGACAACTTCACCAACATGATTCTCGCCCATGAGGAGCATCTCATGAGATACCGCAACCAGACACATGGCGAGGGGTATCTGCGACAATTCTTCAACACCATCAAGGGTGCGGCGGGAAACACCCTGGGCAGAGTATTCGTAACTGGTGTCAGCCCTGTCACCATGGACGACCTGACCAGCGGATTCAACATCGGCACCAACTACTCACTAAACCCAAGATTCAATGAGATGACTGGTTTTACAGAGGAGGAAGTAAGGGAGATGCTCGACTACTACGGCAGCGTGCTGCCATTCAACCACTCCACCGACGAACTGACCAAGGTGATGAAGCCATGGTATGACAACTATTGCTTCGCCGAGGAGAGCTACGGCAAGACCACCATGTACAATTCAGTCATGGTGCTCAATTTCTTGGACAATTATATCAATAGCAAATACCAAATTCCTAAGAAAATGGTGGAGACCAACATCCGCATCGACTACGACAAGATTCGCATGCTCATCCGCCACGACAAGGAGTTTGCCCATGATGCCACCATCATCCAGCAACTGGTGACCCAAGGCTTCGTGACGGGTTCCCTCAACGAGAACTTCCCTGCCGAGCGCATCAACGCCCCCGACAACTTCCTTAGCCTGCTGTTCTATTTTGGTATGGTGACAATAGATGGAACCTACAAGGGCGAGACCAAGTTCATCATCCCTAACGAGGTGGTACGTGACCAAATGTACACCTATCTACTTGATACCTACAAGGAAAATGACTTGATGTATGATACCTATAGCAAGGGAAAGTTGGAGAGCAAGATGGCTTATCACGGAGATTTCAAACCATACTTCGAGTACATCGCCGACTGCCTGAAGCGATATTCCTCCCAGCGAGACAAGCAGAAGGGCGAGGCCTTCGTGCATGGTTTCACCTTGGCGATGACCAGCCAGTGTAAATTCTATCGCCCTATCTCCGAGTTAGACAACGACGGTGGCTACGCCGACATTTTCCTCTCTCCACTCTGCGACATCTATAAGGATATGGTCGACTCTTACATCATCGAGCTGAAGTATTGCAAGACCAACACATCAGACGACCAGGTAAAGCACCTTTTCGAGGAAGCCGCCGCCCAGATTTCTCGCTATGCGGACAGCGATGCTGTGAGAGAAGCCGTCAAGACCACCCAGCTGCATAAGTTGGTTGTCATCTACCGAGGAGCGGAAATGGTAGCCTGCGAAGAGATTCAAGAAAGACCATAAAAAGACATGAAAGAAGCATCTCCGACAGTTGTGCTGTGATAGATATAGACGAGAGAAGCATGTATGGCAATCATCATAACCCTACATGCTTCTTCTTTTAGAAAATTTGGTTAAGTCAAACAAAAGTTGTAATTTTGCAGAAAATAGACATTTAACGCCACATTATGGAAGGAATCAAAAGATTACCTGTAGGTATTTCAGACTTCAAGAACCTACAGAGAGACAATAGATATTTGGTTGATAAGACCATGTATTTGCCAAAATTGGAAGAGATTGCAAACTTTCTCTTCCTCATCCGCCCACGCCGTTTCGGCAAGAGCTTATTCCTCTCTATGGTGGCAGACTACTACGACTGTGAGAACGCCGACCTTGAGGAAGAGTTCGCTGGCACTTGGATTGGCGAGAATCCAATGGAAAGCAAGGGCAAATATCAAGTATTGCAGTATGATTTCTCGCAGATATTGGACAAGATAGAGAACTTGGAGGAAGACTTCAACTCTTATTGCTGCGTATGTCTGAATAGTTTTATCTATAAATATGAAAAGTATTATAGCAAAGAGACTGTTCTACGAGCATTAGCCTCCAACACGTCCAAAGACAAGATAAACATCATTTCCAAGGAGGCTAAGGAACGAGGCTATCACCTTTACCTTATCATTGACGAGTATGACAACTTCACCAATACCGTTCTAAACGAGTTGGGCGAAGACACCTATCATAACATGACGCATAGCAGTGGTTTCTACCGCAGTGCTTTCAAAATATTCAAGCCCAATTTTGAGCGCATGCTCTTCATGGGCGTGAGTCCTATCACCCTCAACGATTTGACGAGCGGTTTCAACATCGCCACCAACATCACGCTTCACCCATGGTTCAACATGATGTTAGGATTTAGCGAGGAAGATGTACGCAGGATGATAAGCTACTACCAGGAAGCAGGTCTCATTCTACCATCCAAAGACAAGAATGGCATCACGAAAAACGGCAAGGATAGAATAGATGAAATCATAGCAGAGATGAAACCTTGGTACGACAACTATTGCTTCTCCGAGGATTGCCATGGCATCGACCCAAGCATGTACAACAGCAACATGGTGCTCTATTATCTCAACAACTTGATTACTACGGGAAAATCACCAAAGGAGATGGCAGACCCAAGTTGCCGCACCGACTATACCAAGTTGAAAAACCTCGTAAGACTCGACAGATTGGACGGAGACCGCAAGGGTGTTTTGATGCAGATAGCGGAGAAAGGCTTCATCAATGCTCCTATAGCAGACTCATTTGCGGCAGAGGAAGTGATGAACCCCGACAGATTCGTGAGTCTCCTATATTATTACGGAATGTTGACGATAGGAGGAACCGATTTGGATGCCCTTCATCTTGTCATTCCGAACAATACCATCCGCAAGTTGTATTACGATTTCCTAACCGAGCAGTACCAGGCTCTTCATAGGCTCGACCTCAATGAATTGTCAGCTATGTATCGCGCGGCTGCACTGGACGGCGAGTGGAAGCCTCTCTTTTCCTATCTGGCAGAATCATACAAGAAAGATAGCAGCATACGAGATGCAATACAAGGAGAGCGTAATCTCCAAGGTTATTTCAACGCCTACCTACATCTTTCCAAGCTCTTCATCACCCATCCAGAAGTGGAGGCTTCGCATGGCTATTGCGACTTTTTCCTGTTGGCAGACACAAAGACGTTCCCCACCCTACGCCACAGCTACATGGTAGAATTAAAATACCTCAAGGCGGATGCGACATCTAAGGACATCGAAAAAGCGAAGGAACAAGCCTCAAACCAACTCAAGAAGTATATGACCGACGAAAGCATTCTTCGTCTCTCTACTGGCACCCAGCTACACGGTATCATACTGATTTTCCAGAATGGGAAAGAGGCTGTCATAGACGAGGCGTAGGTGGATATTAAATAACAAAAGAAGCATGTATGGCAATCATCATAGCCCTACATGCTTCTTTTCAGTTTTACCCAGTGCCCATAATAACCATTTAGCATCAATGACATAAAATAGCGCACCACTTTCTTCATTCCTTGCGAGAAAATTTGGTCATGTCAAACAAAAGTTGTAAATTTGCAGAAAATTTCTGAAAGACGAATAGTTTTAAAACATCACTTTTCGCTTCACGAATACAATATACATTGAAATTTGTTGTTATTATAATAATTAATTTGCAAAACAAGGAATTATGACAGCAATAGAAATACAGTCCTCGTTATACAGGACAATCTCGGAAATCAATGACATTTCACTACTCGAAGAAGTAAGAAATGCCATCAGAACTCTTATTACCACAAGGCAAAAGTCATCTACAAACAAAAGAGAACTCACTCCATTAGTAAAGAAGATGTGCCTTGGGCATAGTTTAGACAGCAAGTTGAATGACAAACAAATTTTAGAAAATGAACTTCTAAAGAAATATTTATGAAAAGAATTTTCTTAGACACGAATGTAGTCATAGACTTTTTAGGAGAAAGAGAGAAATTCATTGACAATGCAATAAGCATTATGTGTATGGCAGAAAAAGGAGAGATTGAAATTTTATGTTCTTCTCTAACCTTTTCCAACGCCGCATACATCCTTCACCATGGCTATACCTTGGAAGAAATCAAGACAAAGCTCTCTTTATTTTCACAAATAAGCACAATAACTACAGTCGATGACAATGTTGTAAAACTTGCCTTAAAGTCAAGCTTTAAAGATTTAGAAGATGCAATGCAATATTATTCTGCTCTTGAAGCTGGCGCAGACTATATAGTAACGAGAAATGTCAAAGACTTTGTTGAGAATTCTATAATAACCCTTTCGCCACAAGAATTCCTAACAGCAATGGCAAAGCAACAAGATTAAAAAGCAGAACTGTTAATGGATAGATACGATTCGCCTCAGAAGATGCTTCCAACATCACGCTACCTCTAAGGAGAGCCAACGAAGACTACCTTTCAGAGTCGGGAAATGAAGTCCACGATGGCATCTATCCAGGAGAACGCCCCTTTGAGCATCGAGCAACCCAAGAACAAGTCGCACGACAAGATTTGGCAGAAGAACTACAGAGAAGGTGCTGTCATTAATTCCTATGTGAATCAAAATATGACAATACATATTGAAACAGCCCATATTCCATTAAGTGCCAATAACTATAGTTTTCTATCTCACAATTCATTCATTGACTGTTTAAAGCTTTTATCGTTTCTATGAAACAAGCTAATCAAAGATTCATACAAAGGAACTCTTTTTGAGGAAGACTTGCAATTAGAGCTATAGGAACCATAAAAGAAATAAAACCGTAAATAGAATCTTGATAAAGAGATTTAAACCCATCAACTAAGTAAAGAAAGTGCATATGAAAAAATATATTATTACATACGGAGATGAAAAATGTAAAATAGCGGATATCAAATTCCTAAGAAAATGGTGGAGACCAACATCCGCATCGACTACGACAAGATTC
>SAMEA104315437__coassemble_475_pt1 | contig 19531 bp, 15 predicted proteins | sample SAMEA104315437__metabat2_high_PE_043 | metagenome-assembled genome bin SAMEA104315437 (sample SAMEA104315437) | gut metagenome | biome: Monkey gut; feature: monkey-associated habitat; material: faeces | place: China | collected 2013 | reverse complement strand
TAAAAAACAATTCTATAATGGACAAGCATATAGATACACTTGTGCAGCGTTATCCTCAGTTGGATAGTTGCAAGGAGGATATTTTGAAGGCTTACCAGATATTGGAAGAGGCTTATTCGGCAGGTCGCAAGTTGCTCGTAGCTGGCAATGGCGGTTCAGCCTCTGACTCCGAGCATATCGTGGGTGAGCTGATGAAGGAGTTTAAATTGAAGCGCAAGATTTATGCGGCTCAGATAGACCGCTTGATGCAGATTGATGCAGAGATGGGAACGGTGCTTGCCGACCATCTGCAAGGTTCGCTTCCTGCCATTTCCTTGGTGGGTGAGCCTTCCTTGACTACTGCTTTTATGAATGACGCTGTGCCTGTATTGATATTTGCCCAACAAGTGAATGGTTTGGGAAGAGCTGGCGATGTCTTCTTGGGTATCTCTACTTCTGGTAATAGCAAGAACGTGCTCTATGCTGCCGTGGCTGCGAAGTCGAAGGGATTGAAGGTCATTGGCTTGACTGGTCAGAAAGAAAACCAACTGGAGCTGTATGCCGATGTCTGCATTCATGTACCAGAGACGGAAACTTATAAGATACAAGAGTTGCATCTCCCTGTGTATCATTGCTTGTGCCTGATGCTGGAAGAGAAATTCTTCGGGTAAAATATAAAAAATAGAAAAATATTTGGCTAATTCATTGAAAATAACTATCTTTGCAAAATAAAATAAAACAATTTGGTTATGGCATTAGCAATAAGTGGTATTCCTATGTTGACTGGTGATGAAGCCTTGGCTTTCAGAACAAAGGCCGAAGAATCATTGAAAAATCGTGGTTGCATTGATTTTTCAAAGCAGCGTTCTGAAATGCTTGCTATTTTAGCAAAGGCAAAATTATAAAAGTTGATATAATATGCCATTGAAAACACGCCTGATGTTTTTTGATTTGATTCTTATTAAGTAGATTTTATTTTTATAATAATTCCAATATCTTGCTAACAGTATTTGTTAGCAACCATTTTTTGTATTCCTTATGAAAGTAGTACTTATGGCAGGCGGTAGAGGTACTCGTATCGCTGAGCTTTTCCCAGATATTCCTAAGCCATTGATTCCTGTGGCAGGAATTCCAATCCTTGAAAGAGAAATCAAAGGACATGGGAACTCCATAGCGTTTTCATCAGGTGGAGGCAGACTATAAAAATGGTGTTTTAACATTAATATAAAAAAGATGAGTAGTAAACAAAACAATATGGGGGGGGCAAACAGAAGTCTTCGACTTCCTAAGATTCCCATTGATTTGTATCGTAGTATTAATACATACATTGCAAGGTGACAATCATCCTGAATTTTCAGAAACATACCATCATGTGATATTCTTTTTTCAAGAAGCGATAGGACGTTTTGCAGTTCCAGTATTCTTCTTAATCTCAGGTTATTTGTTCTTTTATAATGTTAAAGTTTTTTCTTTGGAAGTTTATAAGAGCAAACTGAGAAGACGAATTAATACGTTATTGATTCCATATTTGATTTGGAATGCTTTGGCATTGTTAGAAATTGCCATAAAGCAATTGCCAGTTTTTTCGTCATTGTTTCCTAATATAGGAATCTACCATTGGAATGTGAGATTTTTAATGGATGCATTTTGGTGTATGCCAGATGGTAGCTGTCCAATCTATTATCCATTTTGGTATATAAGAGATTTGATGGTCTGTGTATGGTTGTCTCCACTGCTGTATTGGCTGATAAAACGAATTGGAATCTTTTGGCTGTTAGCCTTGTTGGTTGGAATTTTGTTTCAAGTTAAGACTCTTTCGGGTTTTGGCTTAAGTTCGATATTCTTTTTTTCAATAGGTGCTTTTTGGTCAGTTTTTTATCAGCAAGAATGGACAAGATTTCATTTGCTCGGTATAGGCGTAGTCCTATGGATTCCATTTGCTATACTGTATACATGCACTGGTGATTATTATTTTCATTTTGTTTCAATTTTATGTGGTGTTTGTACGGCATTGTTCATTGGAAGTGTGGCTGTGAACAAATATGGATTTAAAATGCCAAGGTCGCTGATAAAATCAGTTTTCTTTGTTTATGCCACTCATGCTTTTGTTTTGCCATACGTTAGCAAAATGCTTTTTATGGTTTTACCATGTTCAAATGAAGTTTTGTGTGGTTTACTGCTAATTGTGATATTGATAATAACAGTACTTTTATGTCTTGTTTTATATAATATACTCAATCGTTTTGCACCTAAATTATGTGGAATTTTAATAGGAGGTAGGAAAAAGTAGTATTAGATTTTTTTTTATGAGAAAGATATTCTTTTTATGTGTTGGTTGGCTGACAATTCCCCATGTTGTTTTCTATTTGTTTGTCAAAAACAAAGAAACTATAGATAAAGACATCATTCGGTGGGTAAAATGTGCGCAAGCAAAAACAATATGGGGGGGGCAAATCTCAAATTATTAATTTGATGTGGCTTCTCGTTTTTATCAAAGAATATAGAAATGTATTCTATTTGCGAATGGGAAAGAAGAAATTCTTATTGTATTATCTACCACCTTTGTCAACTCTTTACATTTGTACAAAATCAGAAAATTTTGGTGCTGGAACCTATATCCAGCATGGCTTTTCGACAGTTATAACAGCAGAAAAAGTGGGAGAGAATTGTTGGATTAACCAACAAGTGACAATAGGTTTCAATGATAGTAAAAAATATGGTTATGGGTGTCCTACGATAGGAAATAACGTAAGAGTTTCAGCTGGTGCCAAGGTGTGTGGTAAAATCACAGTTGGTGATAATTCCACCATAGGTGTCAATGCTGTAGCTATTAAGGACGTTCCATCCAATAGTGTGGTTATCCCTTCTCCAATGATGTTGATACAAGAAGAAGGTAAACGAATTTATAAAAAATTATAAGTTTTTAGAGTTATGAAAGTAGTACTTATGGCAGGCGGTAGAGGTACTCGTATCGCCGAGCTATTCCCTAATATTCCTAAGCCGTTGATACCTGTGGCTGGAATCCCAATTCTGGAAAGAGAAATCAAAGGACTTAGTGCTCAGGGATTTAAGGATATGATACTGACTGTAGGCTATCTCGCCGATAAGATTATTTCTTATTTCGGAGATGGTAGTCAGTTGGGAGTAAAGATAGAATATTTCGTAGAAGAAACTCCTCTTGGCAATGCAGGAGCTTTGTTCCGACTGAGAGAAAAAATAGGTGATGAGCCTTTTCTTCTCTTGAATGCAGATGCAGCCTTTGATGTGGATTTCAATCGTATGGTCGCTTTCCACAAGGCTCATGGCGGTCTCGTAACTCTCTTTACTCATCCTAATTCTCATCCATACGATAGTGGATTGATTATCGCAGATAAAAACGACAATGTGGAGAAGTGGCTTGCCAAGGAAGACGAGCGTCCACAGTGGTATGAGAATCGTGTGAACGCAGGTCTGCACGTAATTGATCCAAAGGCTTTGGACATGAGCATCAAGAACCTGGAGATAGATGACGAGACAGGTTATCCAAAGGGTAAGGTAGATTTAGACCGCCAAATTCTCAAGCCATTGTGTGGTTCTAACATGATGTTCTGCTATGACAGTCCTGAGTATGTGAAGGACATGGGAACTCCAGAGCGCTTCCATCAGGTAGAGGCAGATTATAAAAATGGTGTTGTCGAGGCAAAGAACCTGGGCAACAAGCAGAAGGCAATCTTCTTGGATCGTGATGGAACGATCAACAAGTATGTGGGTTTCCTTCGAAATATCGACGATTTTGAATTGATTGAGGGTGTTTCTGAAGCCATCAAGCTCATCAACCAGAGCGGTTATCTTGCCATCGTTGTCACCAATCAGCCTGTCATCGCACGAGGTGAAGTTTCTTGGGAAGAGCTGAATGAGATTCACAAGAAGATGGCTACACTCTTGGGCAAGGACGGAGCGTATATTGATGGTCTTTACATCTGTCCTCATCATCCCGACAAGGGCTTTGAGGGCGAGCGTCCAGAATATAAGATTGACTGTGATTGCCGTAAGCCAAAGCCTGGCTTGTTGCTCCAAGCAGCCAAGGACTTTAACATCGACTTGTCGGAATCTTTTATGATTGGTGACAGTCACCGAGATGTGGAGGCTGGCGAGAACGCTGGAGTAAAGAAGAGCATACAGGTGGAAGAGAATAAGGAAAATGAATTGTTGGAAGTAGTGAAGGAGGTGATAGGATGAAAAAGACCATTGTATATTTGAATCCAGACTGCTTCGCTGATACAGACTTGACCGTGCTGAAACATCTGACCAAGGAATTTCGAGTTGTTTGGTATTATATTCATGAATCGAAGAAGACAAATAATCAAATTACAGTTGAGCAAGCAATGCAGTATGCTCAGGCAGCAGGAATTGAAATCTGTGTAAGAGATCCAAAATGCAGGCTCAGAAGTTATAAGAATCTGTTGTTTTACGCAAATATTGCCAGAGAAATTAATAAGATTTCCCCTGATGCAGTGTTTCATTGTAATAGAAATCCTTATTGGTGCTTGGCGGTAAAATTCATATTGAAGTGTAAATGCGTGATTTTGGGAGTTCATGATGCTCAGGCTCATACACGTAACAAGACGATAAGTAGTTACTTGGATACTTCGACAAGAGGTCTGTCAATTAAAATACACCATCATTTTGTAACTTTTTCTAAAGGACAGCAACAGCTTTTTAAAGAGGTCTATGGTAAGGACTCTTGTTTGGTAGGAATGAGTTGTAAAGATTTTGGTAAGTCTATTTTTGAACTTAAGCCAATCTCAGAAGGAATCAAGTTGTTGTTCTTTGGTGGTATTCATGAGTATAAAGGCTTAGACTTGTTGGTTTCTTCTTTGGAAAAATTGCGAGCGCAAGGTATTTCTAATCTTTCTTTGACAATAGCTGGTAATGGAGATTCATGGAAAAAGTGTAAAAATCTTATCCAAACCTTGGAAATGTATAATCTCCAAATTCGTTTTATTGGTAACAATGAAATCCCAGATTTGATGTCTTCTCATCATTTCTTGGTTCTGCCATATCGAGATGCCACCCAGTCTGGTCCATTGGCTACGGCTGTAGCATACGAATTGCCAGTGATTGCTCCTGATTTTGGTTGTTTCTCAGAAACCTATTCTCTCGATTCTGCCATTCTGTATCCTCAAGGTCATTTGAAAGAGGCATTGACCAAGGCTTCTAAGTTGACAGAAGGTGAATATGCATCTATGAAAGAGGCTTGTAAGAATGTGAGGAATGCTAATAGTGAAGAGCGAATCGCCCAGAATTACATAGATTGTTTCAAGAGTCTTATAAAATAAAGGTATAGAATTATGAAGCATAATAATATAAAGCGCTTAATACACCGTACATGTGAGGAATTACGTGCAACTTATGATGTGGCACGTACTATAAATTGGAAAGCTGCGTTGGTTACTTTCCGAGCAAAAGTGGATATTCAGGTGATGAATCGAAATGGATTTAAGGAGCCTGAAAGTGTAAAAAAACGTCTGATGAAGAAACATCAGATTATGATAGATTTTCTGGAGGATAAGTTCAAAGATTATTGGGCAAATTATCAAATGGAAGAAAATCTTCCTGTTTGTGATGAAAAATTGCGTAATAAAATTTGGATTTGTTGGTGGCAGGGAATCGAAAATGCGCCTGAAATAGTAAAAGTTTGCGTAGATTCGATAAAGCGAAATGCTGGTGGCTGCGAAGTTGTTGTTATAACGGATGATAATTACCAGGAATACGTTAAATTCCCTGATTGGCTTGAAGAAAAACGAAAAAATGGAATTATTTCAAGAACAATCTATTCTGATTTGTTGCGTTTGAATCTTCTTTCACAATATGGGGGGATATGGATAGATTCTACATTCTTCTGCACAGGGACTTGTTTTGAGAATTATATGAAACTTCCTTTATGGTCTATTAAGAGACCTGATTATCTTCATTGTTCAATAGCAAGTGGCTATTTTGCAAATTATTCTTTGGGTTGTGATTATGAACATCGTTATGTTTTTGCAGCAGTTAGGGACTTTTTGTATAATTATTGGAAATGCTATGATAGGTTGGTTGATTATTTACTGACAGATTATGCAATAGTTCTTGTTCAGAAGCATATTCGTAAAATAGCAGATGATTTTGCTCAGATAGAGCCAAATAACAAATGGTGTGATGAACTGTTTAAGTTGTTGGGACAAGCATTTGATGAAGCTACATGGAAACGAATCAGCGAGGACACTAAACTGTATAAGTTGACATGGAAGCAGAGCTTCCCAAAAGAAGTTGATGGTAAGCAGACATTCTATGGAAGATTAATAGAGGGGATGCTATAATTCTATGACATATAGTTAATTTTATGCATTTTAGTAATTAGAGGGGGATTATTATGCGTTATGTTTTCAAGACTTTCAATGTAGGTGCTGGTGATTGTATCACATTATTGCTACAAAATGGTGACAAAGAGTTGCATATCATGGTTGATTGTGGAAGTTTTACGAAAGATGTGAATGATAATGTCACTCAAATCTTTCGGAAACGCATAGACTATTTGATAGTCACTCATATAGACAATGACCATATCAAAGGGCTTATTTCTATGTTGAACGTTTTGCCAGATTTGACAATCCATCATATATTGTATAATTGCTATCAAAGAACTTCTGAGAATCTACAGGATTGGGATGATAAAATGAAGGATAATGTGAAGCGACTATATGGTGACTTGCCAGTTGTTGTAGATATGATGGAAGGAGTCATCAATGCAGAATCTTCAAAAACGTTGGCTGAGCTTATTCTTGATAATGAAAATTGGAAGAAGGCCTGGAGAAGGGAATATGTTACATCAGGAACAGAACCTATAGAGCTTGGTCATGATATGGGGAATTTGATATTCCTCTCACCTAATCAAGATGCTTTGGATAAACTGGACGATGAGTATAAAAAGTTGTTTTGGCAAACACTATACAAGCAAAAGATGGATGATTATAAAAATGAGGAGTCTATTTATGAGGCTTTAATGCGTATTGCTTCAGAAGAAATAGATAAAGAAGGTAAAGAACAACCCGTTTCCGCAACGTCGCTTAATGAAGAAGCGTTAAAGAAGTATGCAGATGAAAGTGTTGCTGCATTGACAGCATCCAATATAGCTTCCATAGCTTTTGTATGGGAACATGAAAATCATAGAATTTTATTCTTTGGTGACGCATCTCCGAAAATCGTCTCCGAAAACTTGGAGAAAATGTATGCTGATTTTCCTAAGCCCTTAGTGTTTGATGCCATCAAGGTTTCGCATCATGGTAGTGCACATAGTACAATAAAAGAACAACTCAAAGTGGTAGACAGTGAATTGTATTTTGTGACAGGAGGCTCAAAGTTGCGTCCAAGTTTTCAGGCGATATCCCGAATAGTTACTGCACCTTTGTCTGGAAAAATCTCTCATAGAGAGATTCGGTATAACAGACAGAATAAAATTCTTGACTCTCTAAATAGCGCAGATGGCTTAAAAGAAAAATTTCATTACTCAATAGAGGCTAATAATAATGAATATGAATTATCCTATTGAACTTCGGAAAACGATATATGCCTCTGTCGTATCTGTAGAATGTGGCAGCGAAAGGGGTACAGGATTCTTTATATCTTCTGATATGCTGATTACAGCTCGTCATGTGGTTGCTGATAGTGTCTTGAATAACCAGTCAGTGATGATTAAGGCTGGTAAGGAGGTACTATGTGATGTCGTCTTTTTAGGTGGAGATGGAGAATGCATTGATGTTGTCTTGTTGAAATGCAAAGACTATCTGCAAGATGATTATTTGAAATTGTTGGCAGACGTGTTTAATGAGAATCGTCAGCTTACCATTGTTGGATACCCAAAAGAAATTGGTGGATGTTCTGAGCTTATTAGTATGAGTGTGCAAGATAGGCTTGGTACTCAGAAAAAGGACTATGATACCATGGTGGTAAGAACTGATTCCTTAGCATTTACCTCTTATAAAGGCTTTTCTGGTTCTCCTGTTCTCAATGAAAAAGGCTCAGTGATAGGTATCGCAATCAAGGAATATCATAGCAGTTTGGGATATGTTTCCATTAAGAGTATTGTGGATCGTTTGGAAAAGAATGGGGTGGGTGTTTCGCATGATTGGCAAAGTGAGGACTTTTCACCATTAGGCAGAGGTACAAGTCAACGACAAGTACAAAAGGCTATCAGCTATGCTGCGCTGCGATATAATCGGGAGTTACATATAAATAATGATAGGTTGGATTATGAAATTGACTTGTTTGCTAAAAATGAGATAAAAAATGATATTCAGACTCAGTTGAAACGAATAGAAGTTTTAGCAAGTGATAGCTCTTTGGAGTTTAGAGATTGTTTGGATAATTACCAGCAAGGAAAATTCGTGGATTTGTATGATTTACTTTTAGAATGGAAAGAAAAGCATGAAGAAAAGGATGTGACTTCTGCTACATTGGACTTTTATCATGATGTTTTTCCGAAGCTACATCCACTGATTGAAAGAAACGAACTTGCCAATACCTCAGTCGTTTTACTGAAAGGTAATGCAGGTATGGGAAAAACGCATTACCTATGTGCTACAGCGGAGAGGCTTTGCAAAGAAATGAATGTATATCTGTTATTTGGTAGTCAATTTGATGAAAATCTTGATTTTGAATCCCAGTTGTATGAGATAATGAATTTTAAAGGGAATGATTTGCATAAATTGAATGACGAAATGATAAGAGAGAAAACGAATGCTCTTATCATGATAGATGCATTGAATGAAGGTGCAACAGAAAGTTTTTGGGATATAGCTATGCTGCGCATGAGCGATTGTTTGAAAAACTGTAGACATATAAAAATGTTGGTGACTTTTAGAAATGACGAAAATTTTTCTTTGCATGAAATACCAGCTCATGTTGTCAAAATAGAAGGTTTTGCAGATAAGACAGATGAAGCTATTGATAAATACTTCAAGTATTATCAGATTGAAGATGAAAATGGAATGTTACATCAAAAGTTCCAGAAAGAGTTTCAAGAACCTTTGTTCTTATCTATGTTTTGTATCGTCGCACAAAGAGATATGGGGTATACTTTAGGAAATTTTACTTATTCAGGACTTTTTCATCAATACATAAAATATCGTAATGATGGAGTTTCAAAGGGCGTTGATGAAGATCCTCATCGTAATATAACGGAAAAGTCACTAATGAGGTTTGCCAACTACTCTTTATATTACAATGCCTGCAATAATATATCTCGAAAGAAAGCGCGCCATTATGCTGATCAAATCTGTAGAAATAGGACTTGGTCAAAAAGTCTTCTGTTTTGGTTGCTAAAAGAAAATTTGGTCTTGTCTACTGGACTCGCTGGTGATAGTCTTATGTTTGGTTATCAGAAAATGGGGGATTTCTTGATGGCTGATGTTTTTACACAGAATAAAATGTCTGATGATGCAAAGGTAGATTTTATATTGGAAAAAGGTGGTAATCGCAAGTTTTATAGTTATTGGCGTTTTATCATAGCTTTGTTGTCAGAATGGAATTTGACTCCTGCTTTGCTACAGAAAAAGAAATCCCTAAATGAGACTATGGTCCGATTGATACTTAACAGCTTGAAGCATTATGGTAAAAATAATCAAGTGGTATTTGACTGGATAAAAAATAATAGCATATATAGTCTACGATTATTGCATGATTTCTTTCCAAACTTATCCTTTGATGTGTTCTATTCTGCTCACCAAGTTCTGAAGGAGTTAGATATGAACATGAGGGATAGAGTATGGTCTGTCATGGTTAATGATGAATATTCAAGTAGGTATGATGAGGAGAGATTGAATAGATTTGTCAACCTTGATTTTGACCGCAGCTCTGAAGATGATTGGAAAAAGATGATACTGCTGCTTTGTTGGATGTGTACTTCGCCGCATCCATTTGTAAGAGGTAAAGTTTTGAGGATGTTAGTCTTTTTGTTTGATGAGAATCCTTCTATGGCTTTGTTTACCTTGGATGAATTTCATAATTGCAATGATCCCTATGTTATACAAGTTTGTACTTGTGCTATATATGGACATTTGTTGCGTAAACATAATGCAAAGGAAGGGGCTGAGGTTGCAGAAAAGATATTGAAATATTACTACCAAGAAAGCAAGGCTCCTGATGACATTCTTATTCGGCAATGGACTATGCTGATATTGGCTTTAGCTGATGAATTAAATCCTTGCAGGGGATTCTTTAGTAAGATAAATCCTCCATTCGATTCTCGAAACCCATTTGACTTGTTAGTCGATAAATATGACCAAATTGGAAAAGAATACTTTGGAACCAGTAAGGGGTCATGGAAAATGTATGAAACTCTATGTGGTCGTTTTTCTGATTTTAATCGCTATATTATAGGAACTAATAGTAATGTTGATAGTTCTGTGTTCTTTCAAAAATCTGATAATAGCATAAAAGCTCTGTCGTTAAGAGACATTATTGAACTTGTTGCCAATATCGCTAAGCATGACTTCAGATGGAATGATGAGTTAGGAAAATTGGACGACTATGTCTATTCGGTTGATAGATATAAAAATCTGACAGAGCGATTTGGAAAGAAATACATTTGGCTTGCTCTATATAAAGCCGATGCATTATTGAGTGATAACTATCTAGTTGAAGATGATTCTCGTTATGTATTTTCTCCCACAAAGGAAGATTTGGAATCGAAACCATATCCCTGGCATACACGAGAATATTCAAGGATAGACCCTTCTGTACTTGGAGAATCTGATGCCTTACCATATACCCAGTTCCGTTCTTCTGTCATGGAAGATGTTGCAACTGTTACAAATGAGCAGTGGTTAGCTGAGGATTATCCTGTGCAAAAGCCAAGATTCGTTGTAACAGATGAAGATTCCAAGGAATGGATAGTGCTGACTTGTTATGATGGGCATAAGACCAATGCGGAGAGTGATACAGTGAAGGACTTGTTCTTGTTTTCAAATGCGGGATTTGTCAAGAAAGATGAGTTGGAAACATTTAAAAAGTGGGCAAAGAATCAGAATTTCTATGGGAGATGGATGCCTGAATGCAGAAATGGCAGTATAGACTATCTTTGGAATGAATATCCTTGGGCTCCGACCTATAAACGTACAATGGATGATATAGAAGTGTTTGTCAGAGAACATAATGGTAAAAAGTTCCAGTTGTATCTCTCTTATGAGGCTCAACTGCAAGAAGATTGGATAGGCTTGGATGGTAATGAAATCAATCTAAAAGAAGCAAGTATGCCAAATCATCAGGTGATGGAAGCTCTTAACTTATATACAGCAGAGCGTGGAGTGATTAGGGATAAGGAAAATCATACAGTTGTTGCCAGAAATTTCGCAATAGGTAAGATGAATGGTTTGGCTATCAGAAAGAAATATTTGGATAAGTATCTTTCAGAAAATCAGATGTCGCTTGTATTCTATTCGTTAGGAGAAAAATATGTAAGAGGCAAGGATAGTTATCAGACTATTGGTAAACGTCATGATTTGTCAGGTGCTTACTATTATGATAATGGTCAAATTAAGGAAATCCAAGCTATGCATATCAGTGAAACTTTTTAAAAACACAAGATGAAAGTACTTTTAATAGACGTATATAATTATAATAAAGGTGGTGCCGAGACGGTTTGCTTCAATACAGGAAAACTGTTGGAGCAGCATGGGCACCAAGTGGTTTACTTTACCTTGAAATGGGCAGAAAACAATCCTTCGCCTTATAGCAGGTATTTCCCTGAATCGAAAGAGACGAGGAAGGGACCTTTGAGGCAAGTGAAGAATATGGTGAACTACTTTTATCATTTCGAGGCTGCCAAGAAATTGGAGCAATTGATAAAAGATGAGAAACCAGACCTCGCTCACATTCACTTGATGTGGGGACAGATAACTCCTTCTATTTTCCCAGTTCTGAGGAAACACCATATTCCGATTTTGTTTACCGTACATGACTATCGCATCGTGTGTCCTGCTTATACTTTCCGTGATGGTAGCGGCAGAATCTGCGAGGATTGCCAGGGTAAGTATTTCTACAAATGTTTTACGCATACTTGTTGCAAAGGGAGCAAACTGATGAGTGCGGTGATGGCTGCCGAACAGTACTTCCGCAATGGTTTCTTCAATCCTGCTAAGTATATCGATGGCTTTATCTATGTGAGCAATTTCGCAAGGGATATCCAGGAAAAGTATATGCCAGCGGTGAAGAATACGCCTAATATCACGCTCTATAATTTCTCTACGTCCATAGCGGATGCTCCTAAGTCGATGCCAAAGGAGAAGTATTTCTTGTTCTTCGGAAGGTTGTCGTATGAGAAAGGTGTGAGAACGCTTTTGGAGGCATTCAAGGACTTACCTGATTGTAAGCTCAAGGTGGTTGGCACTGGTCCGAAAGAGGATGGTCTGAAGGGATATGTGGAGGCATACGGTATGCGCAATGTGGAGTTCTTGGGCTATAAGCGAGGAAAGGAACTTTCTGACTTGGTCGCCAACGCTTATTTTGTGATTGTGCCATCGGAGTGGTATGAGAACAATCCGATGACCATCATCGAGTCTTATTCGGTGGGTACTCCTGTGATTGGTGCGAGAATCGGTGGTATTCCTGAGATTGTGGTGGAAAATGAGACTGGTTATCAGTTTGCGAGTGGTGATAGTGGGGAGCTGAAAGATAAAGTGCTACTCGCTGATGGCTTGTCGAATGAAGAGTATATTAGATTGAGCAAAGGTACATTGATGTTTGCTCATGAGAATCTGAGCCTTGAAAGTTATTATCCCAAGCTGATAGGGTTTTATCAGCAAATTAATAGATAGCAATACTTCTTGTGGTGTCAATATTTAAATAATAATAATAATTAATAGTTTTCTATCGCAAATTCATGGAAATATTGTATTTTTGCATATAAAATTAATAATGTTATTATGAAACTTAAGAAACTCTTTTATAAAAACAATCTTACAGGTTGGAATGTAGAAGAGGTTAAATTTGATAATTTGACTCTTCTGGTGGGTGCTTCTGGTGTCGGGAAGACCCAAATCTTGCACGCATTGTCTTCTCTTGCAAGAATTGCGCAAGGTGATTCTGAAAATGGAATAGAATGGGAGTTGTCTTTTGTACAGAATGGAATAGGCTACATTTGGGCAGGAAAGTTTGAAATTGTTACATCGGATATAGAAGATGTATATAATTTTAAAGCGCAAACATATAAAATACTTCAGGAGTCTTTGCTCGTTGGTGAAGAAGAAATTATTCGGCGAGACCAAGACCAATTGATGTTTGGTGGTAAGCCAACAGTAAAATTGGATGCATGTAAAAGTGCTATAGAATTACTGAAGGCTGAGGAGGAAATGGCACCAGTGTATAGGGGCTTCAAACATCTCTATCAGCTAACTACTGATAGATTGGGAATCTCTTTATCTCCTTATCTTAAGAAAAATGAAGATGTTGCTGACTTAGGAACGATTAAGGAGCAGGAACTTTTGAATCCGTTTGATAAGTTGTTCCTTCTCAAGAGAAATAATTTGCCTGAGTTTAATGTAATCAAGGAACAATTCATGGAGATATTTCCTCTTGTTGAGGAAATCGATTTTGCTGTAGGTTCTTTTTTCAATGAAAAGCCTTTTCCTATCCTTAAAATAAAGGAGAAGAACGTGGATTCTTGGATCTTGCAACCAAATATCTCATCGGGAATGCGAAGGACTTTGGCTCAAATCATTACTTTGGTTTTGGCTGATGATGGAGATATTGTGTTGATAGATGAATTTGAGAATGGTTTGGGTGTTAATTGTATCAACCAGTTGGCAGAATTGATTTTGGATCCAGACTCGGATATTCAAGTGATTATGACCAGTCATCATCCTTATATCATCAATGCTATTCCTTTCAACAAGTGGAAGGTGGTGACTCGTGAGGCGAGCAATGTCAGTGTGCATACTGCGGCAGAACTCAATATCGGTCAGCATTCGAAGCATGATGCGTTTATGCAGTTAATTCAAACTTCGGCTTATAAAACTGGGGTGCTATGAATATCTATATGATTGTGGAGGGTGCAGAGACGGAAACCAAGGTGTATCCTGCCTGGATGAGCATCTTGGCACCAAATATGAAGAGGATAGATGATGCTTGGGGTGTGATTAATTATTCGAAGAGTAACCCTGGTGCCGTTTGCCAAGAAAGTTATCTGAAAAAACTCATTGACAGATATGCGGAGACTGGGCATCTTGAAACTTTTGGAAAATGGTATGAATTTGTGAAAAATATTTAGACTCCTTGAACGAATACGAATGAAAGAGGTAAATAATCTTGATAGTAATTTGCTATAGAAAACACGAACTGAATTTAGATTAGATTTTTTATAATACAATTAAAATAGGTTGGCAAGAGCTTTCGGAAGAAGGTTCTTGCTAACTCTTCGTACGTTTATTTTTTAAAAAACAATATAGATTATTTTGTAGCTATGAAGATAGTTGTTACTGGCACTCGTGGTATTCCGAATATCATGGGTGGCGTGGAGACGCATTGCGAGGAACTGTTTCCTCGCATTGCGAAGCGTGGGTTTGATGTGGCGCTCATCCGTCGCTCCAACTACGTGCAAGGGGAGGTGGATGGTGTGCCTTCCGTTGACTTGAAGGAATGGAAGGGGGTGAAGCTCGTGGATGTTCCTTCGCCTAAGAAAAAATCGTTTGAGGCGATTATACATACTTTTCGTGCCATCAATAAGGCGAAGCGATTGGGGGCGGACGTGCTGCATGTGCATGCCATTGGTCCTGCCTTGCTCGTTCCTTACGCTAAGTTGCTCGGTATGAAGGTGGTGTTTACGCATCATGGTCCTGACTATGACAGGGACAAGTGGGGATTGGCTGCCAAGACGATTCTGAAATTGGGTGAGCGCATGGGATGTATGTTTGCGGATGATGTCATCGTCATCTCGAATGTCATCAAGAACCTCATCGCCAAGAAGTATGGTAGGACGAAGCACGTACACCTTATCTATAATGGTGTGTCGGAACCAGAGATTTGCGACTATCCTGAATACTTCGAGGAATTGGGTATCGAGAAAGGCAAGTATATCTTGGGCATGTGCCGATTTGTGCCTGAGAAGAATCTGCATCATCTGGTGGAGGCATTTGGAAAGGTAAAAGGGTTAAAAGGTAAAAAGGTAAAAAATACAGGTTTGGATACATCTGATGCTTCCGATTCTGCGGACTTCTCTGATATTAAGTTGGTGTTGGCTGGTGATACCGACTTCGAGGATGCTTATTCGCTTGGACTGAAGGAGATGGCAAGGAAGAATGGGGTGGTGCTGACTGGTTTTATCAAGGGCAGAAAGCTGCATTCGCTGTTGACGAATTGCCGTTGCTATTGTTTGCCTTCGAGCCACGAGGGGCTTCCTATCGCCTTGTTGGAGGCGATGAGCTATGGTGTGAAGGTGGTGGTGAGCGATATTCCTGCCAACTTGGAGGTGGGGCTGCCTGAGGAGGACTACTTCCACTGTGGTGATGTGGATGAATTGGCAGGCAAGCTTTCTGCTATCATCGAACAGCCTTTGCAGCATGTGGAGTATGATATGAGCAAGTATGACTGGGAGCAGATAGCTGATGAGGTGGCTGAGGTGTATCGAAACACCCAGAAGTAAATCTTTTGTTGGGACATGAAAAACATACGGAATAAGTTTTTTCAATTGCTGAGGCTCGCTATCGGTACTTCATCTGAAATTCCTGATGTGAAGCCAGAGGAATGGGCGGCTATCTATGAGATGGCGAAGAAGCAGTCTTTGCTCGGTATTGCCTTTGATGGTATCGAGAAGATGGGGAATGCGGTGAGGATGGACTCTGACTTGCTGATGACTTGGATTGGGAGGTGCAAGCAGATAGAGCGGCGCAACTTGCAATTGAATGAGGCGGTGGTGAAGGTTTCTGAGTATTTCAAGAGGAATGGCTTTGAGGCGTGTATCTTGAAAGGTCAGGGGAATGCCTTGATGTATCCGAAGCCTTTGCATCGCACTCCTGGCGATATAGACATCTGGGTATCGGGAAAGGACTCGGAGGTCATTCGATTTGTTCATTCGATTGCCCCGGATGAGAAAGCGAGCTACCATCATATTGATTTTCCGGCGTATAAGGGGATTCCGATAGAGGTGCATTATCGGCCTTGCTATTTGCAGAATCTTATTTGCAATAGGAGGTTGCAGCGGTTCTTTGGAGAACGTGCGGAAGAACAGTTTTCTCATCGTGTTGATGGGGAGTTCGGGAGCTTCGCTGTGCCAACGAGTCGTTTTAATGTCGTGTATCAGTTGGGGCATGTGTATGGGCATCTCTTCCAAGAAGGGATTGGATTGAGACAGATTCTGGATTATTATTTTGTGGTTAATGACTTTTCTAAAATCACCCCGTCCCTCTTTACCATTAAAGAGGGCTCCACCGCTTTCCCCAAGCCCCTTTCCCCTCAGGGGACAGGGGATGTAGCTGGCTCCGCTATAGCTCTGCCAGAGTTTTGGTCAGCCAGCGAAGCTCTCGCCCTAAAGGGCTGGCTGGGAGCGCCTACGCAACAGAGTTGCGATTGTTTGTGCGGTGTAAACCGCCTTGCTGACAACTCCCTTGTTTCGGAAAATGCCGTCATGGCGGCTTATGAGTTGGATGCCTTGCAAGGGGAATTGAAACATCTTGGATTGTACGGATTTGCTGGGGCGATGATGTATGTGCTGCATGAGGTACTGGGATTGGATGAAGATAAGATGATTGTGCCGATGGATGTGAGGCGAGGGAGGATGCTGTTGGAGGAGATTCTTGCTTCGGGTAATTTCGGGAGGTATGATGAGCGGTATTCCTTCGGACAGGGCACTATCGGACATAATTTGCAACGACTCTTTCGGGACTTGAGATTGGTGAGGTATTATCCTGCCGAGGCTTTGAGTGAGCCGATATTTAGAACTTGGCATTTCTTATGGAGATTGTGGAATAAGAAATGGTAAATTTACCTTTTTAAAATGAATAAAATAACTCTTTTTGATGAAGGAAATAATTCTTTTTGATTATCAAGAGGAGATGAAGCGACGGATTGAGGAGGCTTTTGTTTCTCATCAATCTGTGATGGCGCAGATGCCTACGGGTACGGGAAAGACGTTTCTGTTGGCTTCCGTGGTAGAGAATTTCCTAAGGAATAATCCGAAGGCTTCGGTCTGGATTGTGGCGCATCGTAGGGAACTCGTCTCGCAAATCGAGGAAACGCTACAGAGGTTTGCGCCTTCTTTTCAAGATTCTCGCAACTCTTCGTCTTATCGAAATTCTCGCAACTCTGCTTCTCTCTCTTCCTTGCCTGTCAAGGTTTGTTCGATACAATGGTTGACGAGGCATTTGGAGGAGATGGAAGGAGTGGGGAATGCTCCGGGACTGATCGTGATAGATGAGGCGCATCATGCCTTGGCTAAAACGTATAAGGTGTTGTGGGAGCGATGTCCGCAAGCTAAGTTCTTGGGACTGACGGCTACTCCTTGCAGACTGAACGGTAGGGGATTCACCGACTTGTTTGAGGTGTTGGTGCAGTCGTGGGATATTCCGAGGTTTATCTCCGAAGGGCGGTTGGCGACTTACGACTTCGTGAGCATCAAGGCTTCGAGCAAGACGCAGAAGTTGATAGACTCGCTCTCCAAGCGTGGGGCTGATGGGGATTATCAGACCAAGGAAATGGATAGGCTGTTGAATAAGAGACCTTCCATCGAAAGGCTCTTCCAAAGTTTTTCGGAATATGGGAAAGACAGGAAGGGTATCGTCTATGCCATCGATATTGACCATGCCAAGGCGATTGCGGAGTTCTATCGGGAACAGGGTATCTCTGCCGTGGCGATTGATAGCAAGACACCATGTGGTTTGAGGAAAGAACTCATTGAGAGATTCAAACTTTCTTCAAAGACTTCTTCTTCAAATGCTTCTTCTGGATTTTTTCCAACCACCCAGTCCCTCCTTCATAAGGAGGGCTCCACTTTCTCCCCAAGCCCCTCTTCCTCAGGAAGCGGGGATGTAACCGCTCCTTTCAATAGTCTTTACGACCCCTTCGGTTCCCCTTGTAGGGGACAGAAACGTCGCTCTGAACCGCTTCGCTCTAAGGTAGGCGGACCATCAGAGGTCTCGCCTGATTTTCTTACGCAACAGAGTTGCGATTGTTTGTGCGGTGTAAACCGCCTTGCTTGCAAAGAGGGGCGGCAAGATGTGCAAAATATCCAGGTCTTGGTGAATGTGGATATTTTCTCCGAGGGCTTTGACTGTCCGGATGTGGAGTTCGTACAGTTGGCAAGACCTACGCTCTCTTTGGCTAAGTATCTACAGATGGTGGGACGTGGACTGAGGGTTGCCCATGGCAAGAGAAACTGCGTGGTCATTGACAACGTGGGACTGTATCGGGTGTTCGGATTGCCTTCGCAGGTATGGAACTGGGAGGCGATGTTTGCTGGCAGGATGAGTAAGCGGCAATTGAGGGAGACGGTGAGCATGACTTTGCTCAATGCTGCTGTGGATAAGAAGGATGAGGCTCTGCGTGATGTCGATGACGAGATGATGATGGTGGTTACCCATGAGCAATTGGCGCAGACTTTTGAGCTGCAAAAGGAGGATGAATGGCTCAGAAGGAAGCGTGAGAAGGTACTGAGTGGTGGCATGGGTATCGTGAATTTCATCGGCAAGGACTTGGTGAAGTTGACGGAGAAAAACAATGATAGAATCGCCTATGTGGACCTGATGAACTTGAATTATATCGAGGGAAAGAACATCTCGCAGCCTAAGGTGGTAACGGAAGGTGGCGTGGAATTCTTGAAATACGGTAGGCGTTTGCACAGTAGGACGAGAAGGGTGATAACCCTCGACTCGATTATCGATAAGGGCTTTTATAGTTATAGTGTGCCCGATAAACATCGCTGTCATTGCAAGGCTTTCAAGACGGGGAAGTCTCATTGGGGTGGTCTTGCTGTTGTCTTCCTACATGATGAGCCGATGGACTTCTATTGGCTGAGTGGTGAGATGATGGATGCCAGCATCGTGGTAATGGGTGAAAACGGTATGTACTATTGGGTTGAGAATGGTAAGAGGAAGGTATGTATCGGCAGTGGCCTATCTCCAGAGGATGAATGTCTGCTTAATAGGCAAGTAGCCGAAATCATTGCTGTTACCCAGGCGAGGGCTGAGGAGAAACACCAAGAACGCATCAATCGTATGGACGAAGTTCCTATCTCACCTTATCAGGCAGGTACGAAATGGGGACTACGTGGCGGTGATGGTCGTGTCATCGTGCCTCCTATATATAGAAAGGTGAGGGAGGAAAATGGCTTTTTCCCTTTCGAACAGTTGGTGAACCACTGGGGAGTAATGGACCGGTATGGCAAGATTTTGGTAAAACCGGAATATGACAAGGTAGTGATTACGGAAGAGGGCGAGGCTATCGTGAGTAGCGTTACAGGAAAGTGCTTGACTATCAAGTTATGAAAACTTGATGGTTAACCCAAGTTTAACATAGCCGAGCTGTTTCTCTTGCAGTATCAACCAGTTAT
>SAMEA104315437__coassemble_470_pt1 | contig 19663 bp, 15 predicted proteins | sample SAMEA104315437__metabat2_high_PE_043 | metagenome-assembled genome bin SAMEA104315437 (sample SAMEA104315437) | gut metagenome | biome: Monkey gut; feature: monkey-associated habitat; material: faeces | place: China | collected 2013 | reverse complement strand
TTTCGACCTGTACGGTTGAAATAGCTATCCGACCATCTTGAATCTAACCTCTCCCGTTGCCATCCAATTTTCTAACTCACCATTGATTTGTGCAGCAGTGATGATAGCCAAAGCACCACTTCCAGCTTTTGACCATGACATACCATTATGTTTCTGGCGAGTGGCAACGACAATATCATTTGCCTTTTCCACTCTATTGCTTGATATGCGCAAGTTTAACTCACGGCGCAGTGCATAACAGGCCACATTTGGCGACTTCCTGTTTAGGTATTCCTTTAATTCTGTCACCTTGTTGGCATTTTTGATGTTTGCAAGTTTAAGTGATTCAAGATATTTGATAGCTTTGTCTATCCTTCCAGTCCACAAGATGGATACAAGATGCTGCTTAATTTCAGCCTTGTCTTCTTTTGAACCTTTTAAGCACATGCTTAAGAACTCGTTACATTTCTTTTTGAGATGAAGCCAGTCAAGTATAACGCTATGCTGCCTAAAGCCGAAGTACTTCTCTATGTAATCACGAATGACAGAGGCTCCATCCGTAAAGAATACCAAGCGGTATCCCTCTAACAAATGGTTATCGTAAAGAAAAGCTACAAGTCGAACAAAGGCATTCTTCATTCCGATTGCAGTAATCGTATATTGCTGATTGTCAGCTTGTATATGAATTACTGTATTTTCAATGAACTTCTTCTTTTTCGTGTAATTGGCATCACGTTTTTCTTTTTGGAATCTTACTCCAATGTCATCAATGGATATGTAGCAACAACCATCGGATGTCGCTTCCGTCAAGGATAAGCTGTCGCTATATTTAAGCTTCAAGTCTGTTTCTTTTCCTCGATTGTACTCAGTAATGAGTTTTCTTGTTGGTGTTTCGCCCAATGCGTGGGAAAGGTGAGAACTACAGATTTCTTCTGAGAGTCCTGCCTCAGAAGAAATCAAGCCATCTTGAGGATTTATGTTATGCATGGTGAGGATGCTTTCCACCTTTTGCATATAGGAAGCTGACAATGATTTGCCTTGTGATTCCACTCTGTCTTTGAGGGTTGAGACCTTTATCTTGGCATCGTCTTCCCTATGGAGAAGGTTGTTGAGGATGGTTGCCGCACTGCGAAAGCTCAGGGCTTCCACCAACCCCAGCCAAAAGCCACGAAAAGTGCGGCTTTGCAAACGCTGCTTGGGTTTTATCCCCTTTGTGGCATTTTTGTCCACTGACACAGAGATGATGCCTATCTCGCAATCTACCGATTTTGAAGTTTGGCTTGCATCTTCAGAATTAGCCCCCCTTTTTTGCCTGCTCATCAAACCAGGCTTGGGTTATTTCTTTACCTATTGCATTGCGAGCCTTTACCGTCTGCCGCTCATATTCATCGAAAGATGACATGAACTTGTCGAGGTCGCTTGGGTCATACTCGTCAATAGAAGGTATATCCTCTACGACTTTCTTGGTTATCACCTTACCATCTGGAGTGGTAATTGTTGCTGTAAATTCTATCTTGGTCTTTTTCATTGAATCCATTCTCTTTTTTTATAAAGAACGAAAATAATGGGAATTTATTATAGGGACACTTTCAACCGTACAGGTCGAAAGTTTTTTTGCGAATTTCAACGGTAAAAATGTCACAGTCACAGTTGTCACAGTTTTTTAAGACTATCATACCCCCCTAAAAAAAAGTCTTTCTAAAATTTATATTATATATTATATAAATATATATAATAATAATATAATTATAATACTTAGAATTTGAAAGCAGAAAATAGTGCCCAAAAGTTCAATAATCAAAAAAAACTGTGACAACTGTGACTGTGACATTTTTGATAAGATAAAGATAAAGCAAATATAAAAAGAAGGAAAGAATCTCATTCCCAAGACTATGCTTTACAAAAAAAAACTCGTAGCTTTCCCAACAAGAAAACCACGAGTTGCATTTTTTAACTAAAATCAGTCTGCTGTTTAAAAGATTTTCACACTTAAGTGCAAGGCGTTTTTTGGTGTTCAGCAAAATAATCACTAATTTTGCAGCATAAAAAGAAATCCACGCTCACCAACAAGAACCCTCCATCCGTCAGCCTATAAATTCACCTTTACCAATACCTTATCCGTTGCCCCCGACAAACTTGCCACAAAAGCTCCAGCCTTTTCGCCCGAAGACTTCAAGAAAAAACCCGAAACAGAATCTGCAGATTCGTCGCCAAGACCAGAGGCACCAAAACGATGCATCAAAACCTCAAAGTCCTCATAACCATTGATCTCGAAACCGCCACCCGACTTCAACAAGCCTTGTGCCTCCTGAAACTTCTTATTGTTAGGACCGAAGATAACCGGCATATTCCAAACAGCAGCCTCCAAGGTATTGTGAATGCCGACACCGAAGCCACCACCCACGTAAGCCACATCACCATAGCCATACATGCTGCTCAACAAGCCGAAGCAATCGATAATCAGCACATCTGCCTTTGCAGCCTCCTCAAGAGTCGTCTGGGTATAGCGTACCACCTTGCGGCCCTCGATCTTGGAAAGAATCTGCTTCAAGTGGTCCTCGCCAATGACATGAGGTGCAATGATAAGACGCCAGTCCTTATGCGCATTGAAGAAGCGAATAAAGATATCCTCATCCGGTGGCCAACTGCTGCCTGCCACGAAGACCGGATATTCACTCTGAGCAACAGCAGCACCCATTACTCCAGAAGGAACAAATCCCTTGCGGAAAGCCTCACAGATAGGCAACTGCTTAGCAGCCTCCTTGATCTGTAGCACACGGTCGAAGCGAGTATCACCCACCACATCCACGTCAGTAATCCCGATGCTTTCAAGCAATCGCTTGCTCTCCTCATTCTGCACAAAGAAGCGAGTAAAACATCTCAACACATTCGCATAGCTCTTGCCATACCACTTGAAGAACACCTGATCCTCGCGGAAGATGCTGCTCACACTATAGGTAGGAATGTTGCGATACTTCAAGATATGAAGAAAATTTGACCAGAACTCATACTTGATGAAAAAGGCCATGACAGGACGTACCAAACGAAGGAATCGGATGGCATTGAGGCGAGTATCTATCGGCATGTAGCAGATAATATCCGCACCTTCATAATTCTTGCGTACCTCATAACCCGAAGGCGAGAAGAAAGTAAGAAGAATCTTATACTGAGGATGCTCCTTCCGAATGCGCTCCATCAATGGACGACCTTGTTCAAACTCACCCAAAGAGGCGGCGTGAAACCACACGTACTTGGCTGTAGGGTCAACCTTAGACTTCAATACATTGAAAGCCTCACGCTCCCCCTTCCACATCTTGTTCACCTTTTTATTGAACAGACTGGCTATGGCGATGCCCCAAAGCACGAAATAGATGACGATATTATAAATCATGACGATTACTCTTAACTATACAGATACTCTCTGAGATGAGATACCGCCTTCAGACGATACACCTCAGAGAGCTGATTCTATTGAAAACAAAATTATCCCAAAACCTCGATGGCCTTGCGAAGACGAGCCAAGGTCTCCTCCTTGCCAAGGAAGGCAGAAATGTCGAACATGCCTGGTCCCTTACCCTCACCAACGAGTGTCAAGCGGAAGGCATTCATCACATCACCAAGCTTGTAGCCCTTGTCTTCTACCCACTTCATGACGATAGGCTCCTGACCTTCGATAGAGAAGTCTTCGATACCCTCAAGCACCTCTGCAAGTTCTGTCATCTGCTGCGCAGAGTATTCTTTCCAGCGCTTCTTCACTGTCTTGGCGTCATACTCCGTTGGAGGGATGAAGAAGAATGAGCACAATGGCCACAACTCATAAACGAAGTTGACACGATCCTTCATCATGTGAACCACTTGCTTCACACGATCCAAGGACTCCTCCACTCCATTATTGGCTACGATAGGAGCGAAGAGATTGGCGATTTCGTCGTCATTCTTCTTGAGAATATACTCATGGTTGAACCAGATGCCCTTCTTGAAATCGAACTTGGCGCCTGCCTTAGAGCAACGAGAGATGTCGAAAGCCTTCACCAACTCGTCAAGAGAGAAGATTTCCTGCTCTGTGCCTGGATTCCAACCGAGGAGAGCCAAGAAGTTGACCACTGCCTCAGGGAAGTAACCACTCTCGCGATAGCCAGAAGAAACCTCACCAGTCTTAGGGTCATGCCATTCCAATGGGAATACCGGGAAGCCAAGGCGATCACCGTCACGCTTGCTCAACTTGCCCTTTCCTTCTGGTTTCAACAAGAGAGGAAGGTGAGCGAAACGAGGCATCGTATCCTCCCAGCCAAAAGCCTTGTAAAGAAGTACGTGCAAAGGAGCACTTGGCAACCACTCCTCACCACGAATCACGTGAGAAATCTCCATCAAGTGATCGTCCACAATATTTGCCAAATGATAAGTAGGAAGTTCGTCTGCACTCTTGTAAAGCACCTTGTCGTCGAGGATGTCACTCATCACCTTTACATCACCACGAATCATGTCGTTGACGTGGATTTCCTGTCCTGGCTCAATCTTGAAACGCACGGTGTACTGCTTGCCATCAGCGATGAGCTGGTCAACTTCCTCCTTAGAAAGGGTCAAGGAGTTGCGCATCTGCATACGAGTGTGCGCATCATATTGGAAGTTCTGGATTTCAGCACGCTTAGCCTCCAATTCCTCAGGAGTGTCAAAAGCGATATATGCCTTACCATTATCGAGCAACTGCTGTACATACTTCTTATAGATGTCACGGCGCTCACTCTGGCGATAAGGACCATGGTCGCCACCAAAGCTGACACCCTCGTCAAACTTAATGCCAAGCCACTTGAACGACTCCAAGATGTACTCCTCGGCACCAGGCACGAAGCGATGAGAGTCAGTATCCTCAATACGGAACACAAGCTCACCTCCATGTTGGCGAGCAAACAAATAATTATAGAGGGCGGTACGAACACCACCAATGTGCAATGCTCCTGTAGGACTTGGAGCAAAACGCACCCTTACTTTTCTATCTGCCATGTCTAAAATTATAGCTATTTTTAAAATTTTCTGCAAATTTACATCTTTTTTTGCGATTATAATAGTTTTTTTTCGTATTTTCGCAAAGTAAAAGGGAATTAATCGGAAAAAACATAGAAAAATGAGTTTATTCAACAATCCAGAAGAAAACTATTGGCGCAATTTTTTCACCAAGACAATTCTGATATGCGTCACCGTTGCCATCATAGTTTGGTTCTTGCCTCGCAACGAAGGCAGGCAATACCGCTATGATGTAGGAAAGCCATGGATGTATGGTTCTGTCATCGCCAAGTTCGACTTTCCTATCTACAAAACCGACGAAGCCATCAAGAAGGAGCAAGACTCCTTGATAGGGCAATTCCAGCCTTATTATGGCATCAGCCCCACCATCGGCAACGTGCAAGTGAATAGATTTCTCCAAGACTTCAAAGGAGGAATCCCTGGCTTGACGCCCGAATACGTAAAACTAATAGCACAGCAACTGCATGACGTCTACGCCACAGGCATCATCAACACGACGGAATACAATAGAATCTACAAGGATTCCACAAGTACGATACGCATCATCAATGGCAAGAATGTGAAGAGTGTACCTATCAACTCTTTCTACTCTACCATGGCTGCCTACGAGCATCTCTACTCCAATGAGAAGTTGGCGACGCAAAGGCAACTGCTATCGAGATGCAATCTCAACAACTACATCGAGGCGAACGTACTCTACGACAAGGAAAAGAGCGAGACCGAGAAGAACGACCTGTTGAGCAGCATCCCTTTGGCAAGCGGCATGGTTATGAGCGGGCAAAAGATCATCGACCGAGGAGAGGTTATCAACGATTATACCTACCGTGTGCTCAACTCCTTCGACAAGGAGATGAAACGTCGCAGTGCCACAGAGGATGAGATTACGACCACCATCATAGGACAGGTGCTCTTTGTATTTATCCTCGTGATGATGTTCACCACCTATCTTTCGCTGTTCCGCAAGGATTACTTCGAGAAGCCACGCAGCATCACGATGCTCTATGCGATGATTACGCTGTTTCCTATTCTCGTTTCATTGATGATGAAGCACAACTTCTTCAGTGTCTACATCATCCCGTTTGCCATGGCTGCCATCTTCGTCAGAGTGTTTATGGATTCACGAACGGCTTTCATCACCCACGTCACCATGATTCTCATCTGTGCCGCTGCAGTGAAATACCAATATGAGTTCATCATCGTACAACTTGCCTCTGGTCTGGTAGCGATTTACTCCTTGCGCGAACTTTCCAAGCGCTCACAGATATTCATCACCGCCTTGTTGGTGGCCGTGGCAAGTTGCATCGTGTACTTTGCCCTACAATTGATGCAAGACAACGAGGTCTTCAACATCGACCCAAGCATGTACACCTACTTCACCATCAATGGCATCTTCCTGTTATTGTCATACCCTTTGATGTATCTCATCGAGAAGCTATTCGGATTCATTTCCAACGTAACACTCTTTGAGTTGTCGAACACCAACAAGGGCATCTTGAGGAACCTCAGCGAGATTGCGCCTGGTACTTTCCAGCATTCCATCACTGTAGGCAACCTTGCAGCCGAGATTGCGAATCGCATCGGTGCCAACAGTCTGTTGGTACGTACTGGCGCCCTCTATCATGATATCGGAAAAATCACGAATCCTGTTTTCTTCACGGAGAACCAAGCTGGTGTCAACCCTCACGACCAACTGTCGGAAATAGAGAGCGCACAAATTATCATCAGTCATGTATCCGAAGGCTTGAAGATAGCAGAGAAAGTCAATCTGCCAGGCATCATCAAAGACTTCATTTCCACGCATCATGGCACGGGCATCACGAAATACTTCTACATTAATTATTGCAATGCCCACCCAGACAAGGAGGTTGACAAAGAGCTGTTTCAATATCCAGGACCCAATCCTTTCACACGCGAGCAAGCCATCTTGATGATGGCAGACACAGTGGAAGCTGCCTCACGCTCCCTCAAGGAATACACGGAGGAAAGCATCAGCAACCTCATCAACAAACTGATAGACGGCCAGGTATCTGATGGTTTCTTCAAGGAATGCCCTATCACATTCCGAGACATCGCATTGGCAAAGATTGTCCTCATAGAGAGACTCAAGTCCATCTACCACACTCGCATCTCCTATCCTCATCTCAACAAGGAAAAAGGAAGAGACTCCCAAAATGATGTAAAGGAATGATTTCCGCAACCTATTTGTGAACCCATTTCAGGGACTATATGTCTGAAATCATTTTGTAATAATAAGCTTTCATTAAGCCCGATAACTTGCACAAAAGAGAAAGTCTGTGCAAGTTATCGGACTTTTTCTGTTAATCTATTTTAAATAAAGCTATCTATCAGTGGTAAAATAGAACATTATTCTTACCTTTGCGGACGTTTTTATTTAAAATTATTAAGATGAAGAAACTAAAATTAGTTAGTCTTGCCATTGCGATGGCATGCGGCGCGCCAGCTTTTGCGGGCGGTTTGCTCACTAACACAAACCAGAACGTAGCGTTCAACAGAATGATGAGCCGTGAGGCTTCCATCGGTATCGACGGTGTATATTACAACCCAGCAGGCGTTGTATTCATGGGTGACGGTCACCATCTGTCTATCAACTGGCAGTTGGCTTATCAAACACGTACTATCAATAATGATTACGCATTGTTTACCAATAACGTAAACAACCCAACTACTCCTCGCGATTTCAAGGGTGAGGCATTTGCGCCTGTCATCCCTTCTTTCCAATATGCCTATAATAAAGGCAAGTGGTCGTTCCAGGCAAACTTCGCCCTCACTGGTGGTGGTGGCAAGTGTACTTTCGACAATGGTTTGGGTTCATTCGAGAAAATCGTTTCAGAGACTGCCATGGCAGCTTGTGGTTTAGCTGGCACTGTAGACGGTGCACTCGGTGCTGCTCTAAACAGACAAGGCATGGAGATGTTCACCTCCGACCAAGCCTTTGGCAAGACAGGAAGCTATAGCTATGACAGCTACATGCACGGTCGCCAATATTACTACGGTCTCTCTTTGGGTGCGGCATATAAGTTTAACGAGCACTTCAGTGGCTTTGCTGGTGTACGTGGTGTATATGCTTCTTGCAACTATTATGGATATGTGAGAAACATCAAAGTGGGTAACATGCCTCTTTATCAGGTTCTCGACCCTACCAAGGATAATGCTGCCGACATCGAGTTGAGCTGCGACCAAAGTGGTTTGGGCTTCACCCCTATTATCGGCGTAGATTTCAAGACTGGACGTTGGAACTTCTCTGCAAAATATGAGTTCAAGACCCGCATGAGACTAAAGAACAAGGCAGTAAACCAAGCTCCAAGTATCGGCAACTTGCCTGCCAACCTTGCTACAAATATGAACACGATTCTGACAGCTCAGTTCCAGCAAGCAGGACTTCCACAGGAACAAGCTAAGGCAATGGCAGAAAATACCACAAATGGCGTACTCACCAACCCTACTGTACTTGCTACTATGCAAGGCTTGAAGGACCAGTTCGACACAAAACTCGAAGAAGCCATCGGCGAATACGAGGATGGGAAAAAGATTGCAGGTGACATTCCTGCATACCTCACTCTCGGTGCAGGCTACAGCCCTGTAGACGCTGTCCGCATCAACGTAGGTTTCCACTGGTTTGATGACGTGAACGCCACTTCTTACAACCTCCGCAACAAGAAGTTGAAGCGTGGAACTTTGGAATACAATGCCGGTGTCGAAGTTGACGTTTGCAAGAAGATTACCCTCAGTACAGGATGGCAGAGCACCAACTATGGCTTGCCTACAGAGGATGAGACAACAGAAAGCAGCAAGAGATACATGGATGACAAGTCATTTGTTACCAGTTCTAACTCCGTAGCTGTGGGTGGTGTATATCACATCAACAAGAAGATGGACTTGAACGTGGCTTACTTCCACACATTCTATCAGCACCAAAAGACCACAGAGCCTGTTCAGCTCACTGCCAACAAGAGCATCAACTACAGTTCTGACTACACACGCAACAACAACGTGTTTGCAGTAGGTCTCGACATCAACTTCTAATTCTTCGAACTAAGAATCGAATTCTTCAAGTAAAGACGTGATATAGAAGAAGTTGATATAGAAAAGGAACATTAGACATTCCACATACATAACTACACAAAAAAATAATGGGCTATCCCTCGTTGCATTAGCACAAGGGATAGCCTTTATTTTATATAGAACCGTTCAGGCAAAACCGCTCATATAGAGAACCTAACCTTTTGCCATCAAAAACAGAATCATATATATGCAAAAAAGACAAAAATGACATACGAAAACAAAAAACTTACAATTTAAATGCCAAAAGTCGAAAAAAACAAGTAACTTTGCAAGTACAATGAAATATGTAGATGTTATATTGCCCTTGCCACTCCCTGGTCTATTCACCTATTCTATCCCAGAAGGGATGGAAGGACAAATCGTATTCGGCAAGCGACTGCTGGTTCCATTAGGAAAGAGCAAGAAATATATCGGCATGACCGTGAAGACCCACGACATCAAGCCCAACTTCGAAGTGAAACCTATCGAGCAAGTACTCGACCAAGAGCCAACACTTTTAGACCAGCAATATCACCTTTGGTCATGGATCAGTGAATACTATATGGCACCCTTAGGTGACGTATACAATGCCGCATTCCCCGCAGGCATGAAATCCACCGAGAAATTCAAGCCAAAGATGGAACTTTATGTGGGCTTGTCTACTCCTTATAGGAATCCACAAGCCTTGCGCATCGCCATCAACATGATGGGAAGGGCACAGAAACAGGCAAAGGCATTCATGACATTCCTCAAACTTTCTCATTGGGATCAGTTGCTCGAACAAGAGATTGACGAAAATGGTCTGCTCAACGAGAAGATTTATGGCAGTGATGGCAAGGTGAAAGACTTTACTTCCAAGCCACCCTCCTTTGTGAGCAATGTAACCAAAGAGGAATTGATGAACGAGAGCCACTCCACTTCCTCCATCATCAAATCACTCTTAGACAAAGGCTTTCTCTTCACGTACGAAATAGAGGTTGGACGCCTCAACACATCAGGGGAGGCTCACTTCGAGTTCATCAAGCCTCTCTCCCTTCCACAGCAAGAAGCCTACAACCAGATTCTCATGCAAATGATGAAGAAAAACGTGGTATTGCTGCATGGTGTCACCTCCAGTGGAAAGACAGAAGTATACATACATCTCATCAAGAAGGCATTGGACGAGCACAAACAAGTTCTCTATCTCTTGCCAGAGATTGCACTCACCGTACAAATCATGGAACGATTGCATCGGGTATTCGGCGACCGCTTGGGTATCTACCACTCCAAATACAGTGATGCAGAACGAGTGGAGATATGGCAGAAACAACTCTCCGGCAACCCATACGACGTCATATTGGGAGCCAGGAGCGCAGTATTCTTGCCTTTCCAAAATTTAGGTTTGGTGATTATAGACGAAGAGCATGAGACTTCCTTCAAGCAGCAAGATCCAGCACCTCGTTATCATGCGAGAAGTGCAGCTATCATGCTTGCCAACATGTATGGAGCCAAGACTTTGCTCGGCACCGCCACACCTTCCATGGAGAGCTACTACAATGCCCAACAAGGGAAATATGGTTTGGTGGAGATGAAAACCCGTTACAAAGACATCCAACTGCCAGAGATACAAGTAGTGGACATCAAGAACCTACGCCATCGCAAGATGATGCGGGGAGCCTATTCTCCACAACTATTAGCAGCAGTGAGAGAAGCACTCAACAATGGCGAGCAAGCCATTCTTTTCCAAAATCGCCGTGGTTTTGCACCGATGATAGAGTGTAAGGTCTGTGGATGGGTTCCGAAATGCAAGAACTGTGATGTCTCACTGACTTTGCACAAGAACATCAACTTGCTTACCTGCCACTATTGCGGCTATACCTATCCTGTTCCTACGGAATGCCCTAATTGTGGTAGCACAGAACTGATGGGACGAGGCATCGGCACAGAAAAGGTGGAAGACCAACTCTCTGAGATATTCCCAGAGGCGCGCATTGCAAGAATGGATCTTGATACAACAAGAACCCGCAATGCCTACGAGCGCTTAATAGAAGACTTTTCTTGTGGCAAGACCAACTTGTTGATTGGTACCCAAATGATTAGCAAAGGCTTGGACTTCGACAAGGTGAGAGTCGTAGGAATCCTCAATGCAGACTCCATGCTCAATTATCCCGACTTCCGTGCCTATGAACATGCCTTCATGATGATGTCGCAAGTGAGTGGGCGTGCAGGCAGAAAAGGCAAGAGAGGTTTAGTCATCTTGCAGACGAAATCCCCTGATTTGCCAGTCATCTCACAAGTGGTACACAATGACTATGCGCATTTCTACCAAAACCTCTTGGAAGAGCGTAGAAACTTTCATTATCCTCCCTTCTTCCATCTCATCAATGTCTTCCTAAAGCACAAGAACGAGAAGATATGCCAACAAGCAAGCACGGAATTAGGAAATACGCTGAGAGGTTGGTTTGGCGAACGTATCTTGGGACCAGACAAACCTGCTGTGGCGAGAGTCAAGACCTTGAGCATTCGAAAGATTGTGATAAAATTGGAAAACAACATCGACTTCCAACGAGTCAGAGACTATCTGAGATATGCCCAAGAATGTATGCTGAAAGACCCTCGCTATGGTGCTTTGCAAATATACTATGACGTAGATCCGCTATAATCAGAAAATAGCTTAAACACAAAAAAGCAGATGTTCACTACGAGCATCTGCTTTTTCTATATCTATTGACATGAAGATTCCTTTAGAACCAATAGCCAAGGGCAATCTGCCAAGAGTGGTTTCTACTCTTTGCCTTAGCAACATTTCCGGCAACTTTTCCAAAAGTAATATCTGCCGTCTTGCCACAAGCAATATTATAGTTGGCAGACAACTGAAGATGCTTCAGCAAAGTTGTACCCAAACCTAAGTTGACACTGAAATTTGAGTTCTTGAAGCTATAAACGTTATGACTCTGGGCAGTATAGTCTTTGTCACCAATATTAAAGCCCCACTGAGGTCCTGCATAGAAGAACACATTAGCCAAACTGCTCAAACCAATAGCATAACGCAAATTAACAGGAATATTGATGGATTTCTGCTTTACATTCACCTTGCCTTCGTAAGTCGTATTGGCATTCGATACTTCGTCATAGTATAAGTCATCATTAACTTCACCAGCAAATAATTCATTCACCTCTGCATATTTATAATTCACATTTGCTTCTCGCTGATCATAAAGAGCAGCAGCGTCTATGCTAAAGCCTAAAGGAAGTGACACCTTGACCATCGGACCAATGAAAAAGCCTGTCTTGTTGGAAGCGTCAAAAACATCCTTCGAGAAAGTCATATTGGTCACGTTCAAACCACCCTTGAGTCCAAACTTAATCTGTGCTTTGGCTGAGCTAAAAGAAACCAAAGACAAGACCAAAACCAAAAATCCAAAAATCTTCTTCATAATTATTTTCTTATTATATTATTGATATCCAATAATAATTCTAACGATTTAGTGACGCTCTCGGCGAACAGAAACTCTTGCCGCGCTTGAGTTAGAGGAACTGGATGGGCGCTGGCGACGATTCTTCACAGAAGTTTTTGCCGAGTCAGAAGACTTGCTCGCAGAAGTACGTCGATTCTTCTTGGTTGCCTTTACAGACTTCTTATCCGCATTGGCAATACTATCCAAAGAATCCTTCATGACTTGATCGCCCCAAATATTCTTCTCAAAAGCAGCGAGTTCAGACTCTATCTTCTTCTGTTCCTTGGTCATCGCAGAATCAGAAGGACAATACTGAGCCAATGTCTTACCCAACATATTATTGGTCTTGTAGATTTTTCCCTTATATTGATTTCTGACGAAATAATCATCAATGCTCATGGTAGCGGCATTGTTGAGGTTACTTGTCATAATCTGTTGCTTAGATAAGAAAGGAGCCAAGTCATCGTATTTCACCCAGAAAAGTGGATACTTGTTTCCGCCGTCACCGAAGTCATCCTCTCGCGTCATAATAGGACAGAGAGCCAACACTTTGGTATGGAAGGTAGATGTATGCTGGTCGAAATAGGAAGACTCCTTGACATAGTACGACTTCACCTCACGCGAAGGGATGTCACTATTGTCGATATGAGTTCTTCCATTGGCATCTTTTTCATAATAAATATGATAATCATCCAAGAATGACTTTGGCTTGACCACATCATCGGCATTAAAGCTTTCGTTGCCATCCAGTTTGTACTGATAAGCCTTGATGCGTCCTGTAAGCATCAACTTGAAGATATAGGTAAAGAGATTCACCTGACTTCCCACTGGCTCCACTGGATAGTACAAAGGAGAATTGGCATCCTCATTGAGGTCGAGTTCTCGATAGATGTCACGTCTCCATACCACATCCTCATCCATGCTTGCCGCTGTAGGAAACATGATTTGAGCACGTGTCGTCATGTTGTTGGCATTCGACTGTTGTTTTGCCTTCTGCTGTGCTTGTCGGCGAGCTTCTGGCTGAGCCCAGGCTCCTTGTACAAGTCCTACGAGCATCAAAAACAAGAATATCTTTTTCATCATTATATCTATATTATGATATGAGTGTTTACTACTTTATCTGACGATTACTTCCATCGCCGCAGAGAGATTACGAGTGATTCCATCTGGTCCTACCGCCTTGATGTGAGAAATATAGAATCGACGATTTCTTGACAACTTGCGGAACTCCTCTCGCTGACGGTCTGAGAAGTTAGCTCCTGCTGATGCCAAAGGTACCGCATTTCCCATATTGTCGAAGAAGACGGTCTCGAAGCTCAACACCTTGAATGGGATATCCAACAATCCATCGTCTATCGCTGCATGGATGCCCGTTGCTCCCATCAAGGAGGCTTTAGACAAAGCTCCACCACGGTATCGGTTGGTACCCAAAGCCAAGTAAGCCGTCGGGTCAGGAAGTTTTCTTACATGGAATACAAATGGTGGCATCGTACGTGTTTGTCCCTTGTCCTTGGCTGTCACATGAATGGTAACATCTTTTCCAACTGCCGCAGGAACAGCCACGAAATGTCCATTTCCCTTAGAGACAAACGAGCCACCTGTCATACTTGCCGACACTGCATTGGCTGGCACTCCAGGCACACTGATGCTAATAGGGTTCTGGTAACCAGCATAGAGCACGTTCATCATGTCGGCAGCCACTGTTGCTGTATTTGGCGCAGGTATCACACTATATTTCTGCAAGAAGTTACGGCGCATCACATCTCCCTTCGCATTACGCATCAAGATGTAACCACCAAACTGGTGTTCGCCAACTCCACCCGCTGTAAAGGAATAGTTTCCTCCACGAGTATTCACTCGCATGCCATTGACATAAATCTCTGGCTGTTGGGTAGTATCCACCGCAGCCATCACTATGTTTGCATTGAAGCGCTCTCCTGGATAAAGGGTAGTCTTCTCCGGAATGACGAAGGCATCGAGCTTGTTGACCCTAATATCCTTCATGTCGATATTGGAAACCAAAGTATGAAGCACCTCTCCCTCGGCATACCTCACGTCACTCTGTAGTTTTGAGAGAAGGGTAATGGCTGCTGCCACTGGCATATTCTCAAACATGTATTCCTGCCAATTCTTGCCTAAAGTCTTGGCTCCTTTAGGGATGATTGTAGACAAGTTGCTGGCTATGACCTTCTTCTGGTGTTCATCAGTCACCATGTTCAGGATTCTCTCACGATAGCTGTTGATGGCTTTGTACAAAGCAGCACCTTTTCCTGTTCCAGGTGCCAACATTACGATGCCCGCAGCCTCCAAGTTGTCCTTGTTTTCTACGTTCTTGACATCTCCCTCGCTTCCATCAGCCTCCTTTACAATCGCCTCCTTCAACTGTTGTGCGAAATTATAAAGTGAGTCGCTCATGTTCTTCACCTCAGTGGCCTTTTCAAACCATTCCTTCACCTTTGCAGGATTTTGCTTCATCTGATTGGTGAAGTCGCCATAGAGCGCAGCATTCTCTGCGGAAGAATTGGCTGTAGTTCTGTTCAAGCTTTCTTCCACAATAGAGAAACCATTGAGCACCTCTGTGGAGATGTTCAAGGCTAACATAGCCATCAAGACGACATACATCAAGTTAATCATCTTCTGGCGAGGCGATACTGGTCTTTTCTTGATTGCCATTTATTCTTCTGTTTTAACGTTAGGGGCTGCTGCTCTCATATTGACAGTCATAGCCTCTATCATACGGGTATAAATCTTGTTGAGTTGCTCAATCTGCTGAGCCATCTTACGACTCTGCTCATTGATTTGGTCAATAGTGCCAATCTGCTGACTTGCGCCCTTCAACTGCATCTCATAAACCTTGCTGATACCAGTCAATGTACGGTTCAAGTTCTCCATCTCCTCGCTATCACGAGTCAATCGGGTACTTTGCTCGTTCACCTTCTCCAAGGTTTCTACAAGTTTCTTCAACTCATCCACATAACTGCTCTGAGCCTCTGCCATCTCAGGTGTGACATTCTGTTGGCCACCCACCCAAGCTGTAGAGCCTACAACTGGCGGCTGAACAGCAGATACAGCCTGGTCTGAGGTTGCTGCTTCTACTGGTTGCTCAGAGATTGCTGTTTCTACTGGTTGCTCAGAGGCTGTTGCCTCTACGGACTGCTCGTTTCCATTTGAAGCAATAGTCTCTACAGACTGACCTACTGTAGAAGCAGAACCACCGAAGACAATTGGTTGACCGACGACAACAGTACCATTAGCTACACCACCTGCATTCTCCTGGTAAGTAACTTTTCCCGTCTCCAAGTATTCCTCGGTGACATGAGTTGGGATGTCACGACCATCAGCCGTCTTGTCGAAAGGACGATCAAATGCTGAAAGGAAGAATACAAACACCTCTGTACCCATACCCAAGAACAACATAAGGTTGGCCCCTGGCAAGTGGGTCAATTTAAACAGAGTACCCAAGATAACGATAGAAGCACCCCAGCTATAAGCATAGTTGAGGAATGTCTGACCTGGCACACTATCCATCCACTTCTGCAGACGATAAACCACATTTAATTTACTATATTCTGCCATTGATTTAATCTCCTATTAACTTAGTGTTATCTTTTATTCTTTGTTTTGGTTGGTTTCTGTTTTGTGCTGGATGTCGTAGCCAAGCTGCGAACACATCTAAATCCTATATAAGATCTTGGCTGGTTTTGATATTCCCAAGAACGCCAAGCCGAGCGGATAAACGACTCTGGGTCTTTCCAGGAACCACCTCTTACACTTTTCTTCTTCAATCGGTAAGGGTCTTCTTTGGCTGCATTGTAAACCAATGTAGGATTCAAGTCATTCATGGCATCCACGCCAGCCTCTGTATAGATTGTACTGGTCCATTCCGCCACATTACCCGCCATGTCATAAAGTCCATTCGAATTAGGGGAATAAATGCCCACACGGCTCGTAATCAAGTTGCCATCCTTGGTGTAGTTACCACGATCAGGCTTGAAGTTGGCATAGAAACATCCATCACCATTCTTCACATCCTTGTTTTCCCATGGGAATTCATTCTGCTCCTTTCCTCTTGCGGCATACTCCCACTCTGCCTCGGTCGGTAAGCGATAACGTTGCACGAATCTTGCTTCTGGTCCCAAGCCTTTCAAAAGATAGTCCGTACGCCATGCGCAGAAAGCATTAGCTTGCTCCCAAGTAACACCTACCACAGGATAGTCATTATATGCAGGATTGCTGAAATAACTTCTCAGATAGGTTTCATTGTCTGAATTCTTGAAATCATTTACCCAACAAGTCGTATCTGGATAAACATTCACGATATAAGTATTCAAGAAGTCCCAAGGACCGCTCAACTGTCGGTTGATGGTCTCTCGTACAATCTTTCCTTCATCATCGATATAGGCGGTATCCTTAGAAATCATGACAACTTCATTTGGGTCTGCTACAACATCCGTGTTGAGATTACGTTCTGCTGCATCCAAACGATTGCGACGAAGAGCAGCCGCAGTATAGTCATAGATTTCGTACTTATAGTTCAACTGACGCCAATCTATCAACTTCTCTCCAGTAACTGGGTTTGTAACATAAAGACTTTCAAAGGCACGCTGCTCATCCTCATTAGGTTTCTTTGGAAGACTTTTCTTCCAATTGACACGTGGAGTAACAGGGTCACCATTCTTATCTTCAGTAATCATATAAGTCTCATCGCCTCCATAAGCAGGGTCGGCAAGACGGGTACGCAGAATGGAATCTTTGACGTATGTCACAAACTGCTTGTATTCAGAGTTGGTGATTTCCGTATCATCCATCCAGAAGCCATCCACAGAGATTTCCTTTACAGGAGTTTTTTCACCCCACAACGAGTCTTGCTTCTCAAGACCCATCTTCAAAAAGCCACGATTTACCTTAACCATGCCAAAAGGGGCAGGTTCCGAAAAACTTTTTCCACCTACGCCTACGACTTCTCCCCCTCTACCAGCCATAGAGGTTGATTTTGCGCCAAAGCATCCTGTTAATGCCAACAGCACAAAGGCGGAGCAGAGCCAAATGATACCTTTATTCATTCTCATATTGATATACTATAGTATTCTAACACTTTTATGTTTATTTCTTCCTTTTTTTACCAAGTTGATATCTGCCTGATAACCGACGAACAATTCATGACTTCCATTGCCAGGATTAATAGCAGAGGTATACATCTCATAACTATAGCCTAAAACGACTCCATGGAAAACTCCTCCCAAGAGGAATGTCACTGAATTATCAGGGCTATAAGTCACACCTCCATACATCATCTTCTTCTCATGGTTGTAAACCAAGCGGCAACTCACGTCACCTCGCCAAGTCGTTCCATCATACTTAACAAGTGCAGAAGGCTTTATAGATAAAAACGGATTTCTCAACTTAATATTGTATCCACCCGTAAAATAATAAGTTGCATCTATCTGAAATTCATTGGTCTCGCCTAAATCTATCTTGGGTGCATTCAAATGAGTTCCAGACAAACCAACATACCATGCGCCATGCGCATAGTAAAGTCCAAAGCCTAAATCCACGCCATTTCCATCCACTTTAGAAGTTGAAAAAGCTGGGTCATTAGACTCACCTAAGTCAACCTTGCTTCCATCAAAGCTCTCACTCAAGAAACCCGCTTGCAAACCTACACTCATCATGCCACCAAACAATCTTCTCTTGAAAGCATACTGCAAAGCTAACTTTTGATGAGTAAACAATCCGATTTGGTCGTTCATAAACTGAACACCAACGCCATGATAATTCTTCAAGGCATAGAAAGGCAAGTCTGCAGCAGCATACATGGTACGAGGATTATGCTCAAAGCCTGCCATATCCAAAGCATAGTCAACATTCACATTAATCTTAGCTTGCTTACCCACAGCAGCCGGATTAAAAGAAGGCTCCATGTCAAAATAATGGCTAAAAGAAGGATCATACTGAGCATAACAAGAAGTTACACCCAGCATCACTAAAGCCCATATCTTAATTCTCTTATTCACGTATCAATAACGAAAAAAACTATATTTTATTGTATGAAAAAGGCTGCTCTAAGAAAATAAGAGCAGCCCTATCATCGACATTAATATTCGTCGTCATTCCACAAGAAGTCATCCTTTGAAGGATAATCAGGCCAAATGTCCTCAATACTTTCATAGACATCGCCTTCATCTTCTATCTCCTGCAAATTCTCCAGAACCTCCAGAGGCGCACCAGAACGAGTTGCATAATCTATCAACTCCTCTTTTGTTGCAGGCCATGGTGCATCTTCAAGCTTTGAAGCTAATTCAAGTGTCCAATACATAGCTAATTATTTAACGGGTTATTAAATTTCGTGCAAAAGTAATACTTTTATTTTATAATACAAGCATTTTTGCCTATATTTTTATTACTGAATTAAAAATTTATCTTAAAATCTTGCTTATATTTAGATTTATCAAAGAAGATGATTCCACAAGAGTACAAATCATAGGTGACTCCCGTTCTTTCATCTAAAACCATTTTCTTCCATGCACTATACTTTTCTTTGTTGACATGAATGTTAAAAACAACCAGAAGCATTTGATCTGAAGCATTTCCTAATAATTCATCTTGAATACTATTGTCGTCAAGCCAATCGATATCCAAGACCACCAATATTTGCGTTCCTGCGTCTTCGTCAAAATAATAATCATCTATCATCCGCACAAGTGCAGCTGGATAACCCGCATATACGTACGGTGCATATTCATAATCAGCCATCACGACATAAGATGGTTGCCAAAATTGGGCTAAACGAAACAACAAGCGCCCCATCTTTCGGAATGTTTTAGAATCATTATTTAATTCCGCTTCCAGTTCTTCATAAGCAGGATAACGTTGATGGCTATTAACTACATTGGTCACGAAAGAATAAGCCGAAGGAGATTGGATACCAAATCCTCGGCTATACTTACACCGCATGAGCCAACGGTAAATTGTCTTGATATAGTAGATGAAATTTTGAAACATATACAAATAACGAGAAGAAAGAGTATTTATTATAATAATGTATTCAATATAAGTTACAAAAAAAAAGGCCTATAAGTTATTGCTTAAGAACATGCCTCAGGATAGCATAAACACGAAAAAGCCCCGACTACTTACGTAATCGAGGCTTCTCTCTTTGAAAG
>SAMEA104315437__coassemble_459_pt1 | contig 20180 bp, 15 predicted proteins | sample SAMEA104315437__metabat2_high_PE_043 | metagenome-assembled genome bin SAMEA104315437 (sample SAMEA104315437) | gut metagenome | biome: Monkey gut; feature: monkey-associated habitat; material: faeces | place: China | collected 2013 | reverse complement strand
TCTTTTGTCGCTAAGAGAAAGTGTATTTCTCAAAAGCGAGTGCAAAAGTACAACGATTTTTCGAACCCACCAAATTTTTCAAGGGAAAAGTTTCAAAAACATTAAGTTTTTAACATTTATTCAAATTTCAAGGAGATTTATGCGATACTTCACTTTATTATATACATGCACACGTTTGCGCACACGCTCCCACGCTCACGCATACGCACAAATGCGTGCGCAAATATAATTATGATTACGACAAAGTCAAAAAATAATCAAGAAGCCTCATACCTACCCTTAAGGCTAAAAATATTTAGTGTTAAGGGAAAAAATATTTAGTGTTAAGGAAAAAAATATTTTCCCTTAAGAGTATTTTTCAAAGTGGTCTATAGCAAGGAAAATTAAACTCCCACGCATCCCCGCTGTTTTGTAAAGATATTTTCAACGCATAAAAAAAAGGGGCTAACCACCGTTAGCCCCCCATAACGAGAGAGATATAAGTGTTGACAAAGGATTCGTCAACAGCGAGGCAAATCACTTGCCCCTATATCTTTACTATTTATTAGCTGGATGATCGTATGCACCGGTACGTACATCCCAGAACATCTTGCTATAATAATTGTTTGTACCATCAGTCAACTTAGAGACAGCCTCTGTCCAGTTTGTTCCATTCAATGAACTTTCATTCGTAGGATACTTCACACGTGAGATAATCATACCCTTCACCTCGCTCAATGGAGAGAAAGCTACATTATTACCATTATAGACACAAGTAATCTCACCTGGACGAAGCAACTGGTCAGGATAACCTGTACGACGAATCTCAGTCCATGCCTCTGTACCATTCGTATACAAGTCGATGTACTTTTGGATGGCGCAAGTCTCGGCATTCACATTCTTGGAAACTGCCTCAACATAGGCATTGACATCATCGGCTGAGATAGACTCTCCCGCCAAGTTATACCAATAATTGACGGATGCCCTTACACCCTCCTTATAATCTTCAGCATCATAGCCATTGTATTCACAGAGGATGAACTTCAACTCAGCGTATGTCATTAAAGGCACAGCGTATGTCTTCTGCAAGACCAAAGGCTGACCGTTATACCAGTTAGGAGATGTAGCACGGAACTTATCCTGGATACCCGTAGGAGCTGCGTATGGAATACCATCGTATGTACCCTGTGCATTCGCATTGGTATAAACATAGATGCGTGGATCTACAGTACCTTCCCAAGGATGAGTCTTGCTATTGAGTTCATCAGGTTTACCATTCATCAAGTTGGTCAATACCTTAGTGATGGTGAAGTCGTTACGACCATCAATGTAGAATCCCTCATAGAACTTACAGTAGTCAGAACCTGAAGACGCATAAGTAAACTTAGCAGCATCAGCATTGCTCTCCATCACACCACTGGCGATAGCCTCGGCGATATACTTTTTCCAGTTAGGGTCGACCTTAGACATGTGGATAGCCAAGCGACACTTCAAAGAGTTACCAAATTTTTTCCACTTGGAAGCATCGCCACCAAAGATGACATCGCCTGAAGTGAAAGCATCCTGGTCAACATCAATCATACCAACAGCCTCATCCAATTCTGAAATCATCTTGGCATAAATGTCCTTCTGATCATCATACTTGCAATAGAGCACGCCGTCGCTCTCCAACTTACCTATCTCTGAATAAGGAACACTACCCCATGTATCAGTGATGACATCCATCAACCACACCTTCATAATCTTGGCAGCAGCTATCTGGTTGCAGTTGGCTCCATAGGCAGAAGCAGCATTCTTTGTAGCTTCATCAGTGTTCATCTGGATGACCTTATCAAAGTTGGCCATACCCATATAGAGGTAGTTGAAATAGCTGTTGTTCACTGACTCACGAATCTGGTAACGGTCTTCTTCTGTATAGTTGCGCTGTGCCCACTGTTGAGAATAAACCAAACACTGACGGCCACTAAACCAGTTGTCGTAGATGTTATCCATCGTCCACTTTTCTGCACCTTCCATCAACATATTGGTAGGTACATTGCTTGGGGAATTAGGATTTTCATTGAGCGAATCCAAGTCATCGCAAGATACCATTGGCATGCAAGCCGCTCCCATCAATATATATTTTAATATCTTCTTCATAACTTTTCTTTCTTAATAATTAGAACTTCAAACTAACACCAAATCCGTAGTTGGCAACCATAGGTGTTGCACCACCTTCGATACCCTGAACATTACCAGAACTGGTGACGATCATCTCTGGGTCGAAATGCTTTGTGTCTGGTCCCCAAACGCCAAGGTTACGACCATAAGCAGAAAGTCGCAAAGACTTCACAAACCAAGCTGGGTTCAACTTGAATGTATAACCAATGTTGATTTCACGCAACTTGATATAGTCGCTCTTCAAAACGCTCTGAGCAGCAGGACCATTATAGTAGTTCTCATAATAATCACGAGCACTCACTCTCATGGTGTTTGGCTCATTAGTGCCGTAAACCACACCATCGGTGACAATACCATTCTCACGAACACCATTGGCAGCAGTTTCCTCCATCATACCACAGTAGTTACCCCAAAGAGTGGTAGTTGAGAAGAACTGACCTCCCTTGGAGAAGTCGAACTGGATGCTTGCATCGAAACCTTTGTAACGGAACGAGTTAACCCAACCACCCGTAAAGTCTGGGTAGATATGACCGATCACCTCATTGCCATCAGTAGCCATATAGAGACCTGTCTCTGGGTCTACACACTTGTTACCATTCTCATCGTAAACGAAGTTGGTACCCATGATGACACCATACTCCTCACCTACCTTGGCACCAATCTCTGCCATGAAAGGAGCAGATGTGATTCGATAGTAATCCACACCATCCGTTAAGCTCTTTACCTTGTTTTTGTTAGAAGCAAGGGTCAAAGATGTGTTCCACTCGAAATCGCGGGTCTTCACAGGAGTGGCATGTACTGCAAGCTCGATACCCTTGTTCTGAATCTCACCAGAGTTGATCATCTTATAGATGTAACCTGTGGTACCAGACACAGACAGTGGAAGTATCTCATCCTTGGTATTGGTCTGATAGTAAGTGAAATCGAATCCCAAGCGATTGTCGAAGAACGCCATCTCAAGACCCAACTCGTATGAAGTGGTTGACTCTGGCTTCAAGTCGGCATTGTTCAATGTGTTTGGCAAACGATAACCTGGAGTTGATGAGTCGATGTTGGTATACTGGGTATATGTACTGAGCACCTGATAAGGATCAGTATCATTACCAACCTTTGCGAAACCAACACGCAATTTTCCATAGCTCAACCAAGGAGCCTTGTCCTTCAACAATTCTGAGAACAACCAGCTACCTGTAATTGAAGGATAAGTGTATGAATTATTGCTTGATGGCAAGGCAGAAGATTTATCACCACGGAGAGTAGCCTCCAAATAGAGCATATTCTTCCAACCAATAGTCACGTCACCAAACCAAGAGTTGATACCCTTCACTCTCTTGTAGTTATAAGCCGCAGCCGTCTGCAATGAGTTGGCAAGGTTATAATACTCTGGGATGGCAAGTCCACCCTGCGTCTGACCATATACATATTCATAATGGCGACGCATGATATTAGCACCCACGTTGGCACTCAAGCTATAATCACCAAAAGTCTGGTTGTACATTGCCATGAACTCATGGTTGAGCTCATACTGCTGACGAGAGATTTCCTTATACTTAGACAGCTCTTGAGAGTAAACGGCATTGCGCTCATACTGCTTATCAACATAAAAATCGAGATTTGCCTTGTATTGAACCTTCAACTGTGGGATAATCTGATAGCTGAAACCGATGTTACCATATACACGATTACGACTATCATTCTCGTAATTCATATAGCGAGACCAGTATGGGTTGTTGTGATACTGGATAGTTGTATCATCAATACCACCTATGTTCCAAGAGGCCTGACTTCCATCTGGATTTTTATAAAGAGCCTCCAATTCGTTCATATTCAACTGACGCTGTCCCCACTGTGTGAACTTCACCATGATGTTGTTGTCACCATAACCAGTATCCTGACGACCCTTGGTACGGTTATTGAAGTAGTTGACGCTTGTAAATACGTTCAACTTCTTATCATGTGACATGATGTTACCCGTCACATTCAAGGTATTCTTATATTGGCTACTATTTGGTAGATAACCAGTCAGAGCAGTATTGGTATAAGAGATACGGAATGCGCTATTTTCATACGACTGAGAAATTGCGACATTATTGGTATATGAAACACCCGTCTTGAAGAAGTCACGATAGTCAGAAGATGCTGGACTCCAAGCAGAAGTTGTAGGAGTACCAACAGATCCATTGTTCTTCCAAGTAAGCAAGTCATACCAAGAAAGCACCTGGCGACCATCGAGTTTAGGTCCCCAGCTCTCATCCATACCGTAGTCTGGCACCAAATATTCCTTGCCACCGATAGTCGCTGTACTAAAGTCATCTCCTTCTTCACCATAAGCAAAATCACCAGCATAGCCATAACCACCACCATACTGTTTCTGAAGTTTAGGCAACTTCGTTACGGTCTCGAAACCAACAGAAGAACTGAACTCCACACCAAGACCTGTATTTTTCTTGGCACGCTTGGTGGTAATCATGATGACACCATTAGATGCACGGCTACCATAAAGGGCAGTAGCAGAGGCACCTTTCAAGACACTGATGTTCTCGATGTCATCTGGGTTAATATCCTGAATCAAGTTACCATAGTCGTAACCACCACCACCACGAGCAGTACTGGTACTGTTGTTATCAGAACCCTCGATAGGCACACCATCAACAACAAACAAAGGTTGGTTGCTTCCAGAAAGTGAGTTGGCACCACGAAGCAAGACCTTTGAGGAACCGCCCATGCTACCAGCACTGGAAGAAATGCTCAAACCAGCCACCTTACCCTGCAAGGCATTCACCGGGTTGCTGAGACCACCACGTGACTTCAGCATCTCATCGCCTTTGAGTTCTGTGACAGCATAACCCAAGGCTTTTTTCTGGCGAGACACACCCAAGGCTGTGACAACTACATCGTTCAATGCGTTATCCTCACCCTCCAAGATGATTTTCATCTTAGGCTTAGCCGCCATCTTCTGGGTCTTCATACCCAAATAAGTAATGATTAACTTGGCTCCGTTAGGAGCAACCAAAGAAAAGTTTCCATCGGTATCGGTTGCGGTACCCGTCTTTGTACCTTCAACTCTTACAGATGCTCCGATGATTGGCTCACCGTCTTCCTGAGAAACAACCGTACCCGAAATCGTAGTTTGTGCGAGGGCCATACTCGTACTGAGAATAAGCCCCCCCCATTACCATGGTCAATCTTTTTGCCATAAATTCTCTCTCTTAAATAATTAAACAACTTACAAATATCGAGTGCAAAGGTACAGTTTTTCATAAAATTAGCAAAATTTTAAAAGCAAAAAGTTAATATTTAGTGACATTTTCTATCATTATTGAATACTTTTCGAATATTTACTAACTTTTTGAAACATCAAAGCCACATTAAAAGCTTTTTTCTCATCAATACTATCTATAAAGTTTTAAGAAAAGAGAAAACGAAAAAAGGCATAGAGTTTTCTCAAAAAAGAAATCCTCTATGCCTATGTATCATTGCCTATCCAAAAAGTCAGTATAATAATTTGTATAATAAAATCCCACCTTATTATATATAAGGGAAGAATTTTATATATAAGGGGAGAAAATTCTATATGAGGGGAAAAAGCTAAATCACGCCAAAATGAGCCAAGGCATTCTTAACACCATCCTCATCGACGGAAGAAGTCACATAATCAGCAATCTCTTTCACATTATCGCCTGCATTTCCCATGGCAACACCAATGCCAGCTTCCTTGATGATAGTAATATCATTGCCACCATCACCAAAAGCCATCGTTTGCTCGATATCCAAGCCAAGATATTCCGCCATCGCACGCAAACCTTTTCCCTTGTCGGCATCCCCCGCCGTGATATCCGTAAAAGCTGGATGCCATCTACCTGAAGTACAATTATCCAAAGTAGGCATCAAGGCTATTTCCTGCTCAGCATTGCAAAATGGTGTCAACTGCAAGATGTCTTCTCCTTCCAAATCATCTACACTTGTTTCGAAATCCAAGCTATCCACACCAAGACCCTCCACAAAGATCTTTTCCACAATAGGAGTCAAGTGATGTATGGCGAGACGTTTCTCCCCCACTACGATGACAGGATAGCCATCTCTATCAGAGGCTTGAATGACTCGATCCACATCAGCTTTTGAGATAGGATGTTGGCATACAGTATGCTCACCAACAAAGCAACGAGCTCCATTGGTGGTGATATAGCCATCTATCAGATGTTCTATCTGACCTAAGTTTGTGATAATCATCTTTGGACGACCAGTGGAAATATACACTTTCACACCATTGGCTTTGGCTTTTTCCAAGGCATCAACCGTACTCTGTGGAATACGGTGCGTCTGAAAGCTCACCAATGTACCATCGATGTCAAAAAACAAAGCCTTAATCTTTTTACTACCTACTTGAGTCTGCATCACATAATAACGTTTAATTTTTATATTCTAATTATCTAAGAAATTTTATGTATCCAAGAAATCCAAGTGCAAAATTACAATAATTCCAGTAAAAAACAAAAATAAATCGATTTTTCCTTGGCTCTATCATATAAAAAGTCTATCTTTGCAGTGTGTTAGAAAGAAAAGAAATACTTAATCAATAACATTAACAGATATGAAAACTATCAAATTCTATGCGATGTTTGCCATCATGGTTATGATGAGCTCATGCGAAAAGTTTGTTGCTGACTCAGAGAAGTCAAGTGAAAAATCGGAAACTAAAAATGTTTCCTTGCAACTCTCTCAAACCGAGAAAGTGAAGAAAGCCTGTCAGAAAGTCTCCTTTGCCTTCTTTAAAGGCGATGAGAAAATTGGCGCAATCAACCAAGCACTCGATGATGCCGACTTCGGCAACATCCATGTCAGTCTCTCACCTGGTTCTTACCGCATCGTTGCCATCGGACATAACGGAACGGGCAGCTGCACCATCACCTCCCCTGAAAAAATCACCTTCACTAACAACAAGGTGACCGACACCTTTTATTATTATGGCACATTAGAGGCAAAGGAAGACGAAAAGGTTTCGGAGACCGTCACCCTCAAGAGAGCCGTCGCCATGTTGCGCTTGGTCATCAAGGACAAGATTCCTGACAATGCCAAGAAAATCAAGTTCTACTATACGGGTGGTAGTAGCACATTCAATGCCGTGACGGGATACGGCTGTGTGAACAGCAAACAAACAGAGACTTTCGACATGAAGCCCGACCAACAGGTTTACGAGGTTTACACCTTCCCCCATGAGGATGAGAAAGTTCTCAAGGTAACCATCAGCGTACTCGACGAGAATGATTTCACCATTGCCTCCACCACACTTGACAACGTACAAGTGGAAAAGAACTATATCACCAAGTATAGCGGAAAGCTATTCGAGAACCTCTCTGGCGGTGGAAGTTCAGACATTGATATTGAATTTGAGTTCGACCCAGAATGGGCTGGAGAAAAAGATTACGAGTTTTAGACTTTTACCAATAACGAAGCTTAGGCAAAAAATGCCTAAGCTTTCGTATTAAAATGGAAAAGAAAAATTAATAATATACAATAGAAAAATCAAAAATAAATAATATACAATAGAAAGAAATCCCTTCTTTGAGGAAAGATAGTATATTTAGAAGCCGAAATATGTTCCATTTTTCCATAAATATAGATATTTTTCGATTTATAAAGAATAGATAAGACTTAAACCCTTTGGTTTTTAAGAAATTATCCATAATTTTGCACAAAAATAATATATTAGATATAGTTTTGTGTAATGAAAAAGATTGTAACCATTTGCCTGTTGTTGGGCGCATTGCTTCCTGCCGAGGCTCAAAACGTATTGAGTCTCGACAGCTGTAGAGCGATGGCCTTGCGCAACAACAAGCAAATCAACGTTTCCAAGCTCAAAAAGGATGTCGCTTACAACCTCAAGAAATCTGCACGCACCAAGTATCTACCTAAAGTGGATGCCATGGGCGGATATGAATGGTTCAGCAGAGAAATCTCACTTCTCAACGGCGACCAAAAGAGCACTTTTAGCAATATCGGCACCAACTTAGGTTCTGGTGTTACAAGCAACCTCAATGGCCTGATGGGTGAATTGGTGGGACAAGGCATTCTCACCCCTGAGGCTGCACAGAAAATCGGACAAACTTTAGGTGGAAAGCTCCCAGAATTAGAACAAAAGGCAAATGCCTTGGGACAGGGAATCGTAGACGCATTCCGCACGGATACAAGAAATATCTGGGCGGGAAGTGTCATGCTGCGCCAACCTATCTACATGGGTGGTGCCATCATCGCCGCCAACAAGATGGCTGACTTAGGAGAGCAATTAGCTGCCAACGACTTGGACATGCAAACTCAAAGCACCCTCTACAGCATCGACAAAGCCTATTGGATGGTGGTATCGCTCAGACAAAAACAGAAACTTGCCACAAGCTATCGCAACTTGGTACAGAAGCTCGACGAAGACGTGCATAAGATGATTAAGCAAGGAGTGGCAACCAAGGCGGATGGTCTCAAGGTAGACGTGAAGGTCAATGAAGCTGAGATGCAAATCATGCAGGTGGAGGATGGACTCACCCTATCGAAGATGCTCCTTTGCCAACTCTGTGGCATACCAATGAATCAAGACATCAAATTGGCTGATGAGGACAAAGAGACGCTCGCCTTGTCCGGACAATTATCAGATATGAAACTCCAACAAGATGCAGCCTCTGACTCTGCAAAGAGCACTCGTCCAGAACTGAAGATGCTCCAAAATACCGTTGACTTGACAAGACAAAGCGTGAAGTTGGTTCGTGCTGCCAATCTTCCTCATGTCGCTTTGACGGGTGGATACATGATTTCCAATCCAAATGTCTTCAATGGCTTCCAGAAGAAATTCACTGGCGTATGGAATGTAGGCGTACTCGTACAAGTTCCTGTATGGAACTGGTTTGATGGTGCCTACAAGGTTCGTGCTGCAAAAGCCGCCGCCAACATAGCCCAGATGAATCTCGATGATACACAAGAGAAAATCCATCTCCAGATTACCCAAAGCCAATTCAAGGTGAAAGAAGCGGAGAGAAAGCTCAGCATGGCACAGAAAAACATCAAGAGTGCCGAGGAGAACCTACGCTGCGCCAACCTTGGATTCAAAGAGGGTGTGATGGAAATCACCGATGTCATGGCTGCCCAAACGGCTTGGCAACAAGCACAGAGCCAGAAGATTGACGCCGAGATTGACGTGAAGTTAACGCAAGTAGGATTGAACAAGGCATTGGGTATACTGCAATAAAACAACTGTTACAGTGTTACCCATTGTCATAATTTCCGCAGGCTCATTATTCATTATAAATTATACATTATAAATTAAAATAGGATTATGTCAAAAAAGTCACAACATAATAACATACTATTGGCAGTGATAGGTTTCACCGCCGTAGTAATACTTGTGGGTGTCATCGGTTTTTTCACCCTTGAACAGAAGGACGACACCATTCAGGGAGAAGTAGAAGTAGCTGAATACAGAGTATCCAGCAAGTTGCCGGGTCGCATTGTGGAACTGAGAGTGAAGGAAGGCGACTACGTGCATGTAGGCGATACCCTCGCCATATTGGAGGTGCCTGAGGTAAAGTCGCAAGAGCAAATGCTCAAGGCTACCAATGAGGCCACAGAGGCAATGAAGGACTTGACGGATGCTGGCGCACGCAAGGAGCAGATTCAAGGTGCATACCAGTTGGTTCAGCAAGCAGAGGCTGCCGCAGCCATAGCCAAGAAGACCTACGACCGTATGCAAAACCTTTACAACGAAGGTGTCATCAGCGGTCAGAAGAGAGACGAGGCTTTTGCAGCTTATAAGGCTACAGAGGCTCAAGTTGCTGCTGCCAAGAGCCAATACGACATGGCGAAGAATGGCGCACGTGAGCAAGAGAAGCGCATAGCAGCAAGTAACTCCAAAGCTTCCGAAAAAGCTGTCGACGTGGTCAAGAGCCTATTGAAGGAGACCGTTCAGATTGCACAGTGCGAGGGCGAGGTCAGCAATGTCTACCCTAAAGTGGGCGAGTTGGTTGGTCTTGGCTCTCCTATCATGAGCATCAGCATCATGAGCGACATGTGGGGTACCTTCAATGTTCGTGAGGACCACCTACAGGGCTTGAACAAGGGAAATGAGTTCACAGCCTTCGTTCCTGCTTTCAACAAGGAAATCAAGATGAAGGTCTACTATCTCAAGGACCAAGGTTCTTACGCTACCTGGAAAGCTACCAAGGATAATGGTGATTACGACCGCAAGACATTCGAGGTGAAGGCTCGCCCTATCACCAAGTTGGATGGTTTACGCCCTGGAATGTCTTTGATAATCAAGAATCAATAATTAAGAATTTAGAATTAATAATTCCGGGATAGGAGACCGTTCATCGATAAACATCCCATATCGGAATTCATTATTCTCAAAGAATAAGTTCTAAGAATAATGTTCAAGAGATTATATCATATTGCCCTCAGAGAATGTGGCATCATATTCAGAAACCCCATCTATAGTTTCTGCATGATAGTCTTCCCCATCGTGGTCGTCATTTTCTTCACCACCTTGATGCAAGGAGGCGTGCCTACCGACATGCCTGTGGGTATCGTTGACCAGGACAACACGGCAACCTCACGCCAGTTGGTCCACAAGCTCGACGCTTTCCAAACCACCAAGGTGGTGGCGCATTACGAGAATGTGGCGGAGGCACGTCATGCCATACAGAAGAATGAAATCTATGCCTTCCTGCTCATACCAGAAGGCACGGAGGCTGGGCTAATGGCTTCCAAGCAACCTAAAATTTCGTTTTATTACAGCAGCGTGTCCTTGGCGGCTGGTTCTCTCCTCTTCCGTGACTTGAAGACCATCTCTACATTGGGAGGTGCGGCGGCAGGCATGACGAAATTAGCAGCCTTAGGCAAGACGAACGATGAGATCATGACCTTCCTGCAACCTATCGCCGTGGACTTGCACATGATAGGCAACCCGTACGCCAACTACAACTATTATCTGTCGAGCGTGATGGTGCCAGGTCTTATCATGTTGTTCATCTTCCTGATCACACCTTATTCCATTGGCACGGAATTGAAGTTCAATCGTGCCAAGGAGTGGATGCGGATGGCAGACAACAACCCTTATCTCGCCATCGCTGGCAAGATGTTGCCACAGACGCTCATTTTCTTGTGTATCTTCTTGGCATTCGAGTTTTACATCTACTATGTATTAGGCTTTCCACACCCAGGAGGCGCACTGCCTATTATATTATTGGGATTGCTGAGTGTGTTGGCTTGCCAATGCTTCGGCATATTCGCATTCGGTTTGATGCCTTCGCTCCGTATGTCGATGAGTATCTGTTCTCTTTGGGCGGTGGTGAGTTTTTCCATCTGTGGAGCCACCTATCCAATATTCTCCATGGATTCTCCTATCGAGGCCATCGGGCAACTCTTCCCTTTGCGCCACTACTACATGATTTACCAGATGAACATCTTCAATGGTTTCCCTATCAGCGATGCCGTCTTGCATTGGGGAGCCTTGGTTCTCTTCTGCGCCCTTCCCATGCTAACCATTTGGAACATCAAGAAGGCAATGTTAGTATATAAGTACATGCCGTAAGGAGTGAAGAGTGAAGAGTGAAGAGTGAAGAGTGAAGAGTGAAGAATTCAATAGTTTTGAGGACGCAAGCCTAATTATTAATTCTTAATTATTAATTCTTAATTAAAATAAAGATGACTTTATTAAAAAAGATATTGAATGGCTTCAGAGACATGTGCTATATCTGGGCAAAGGAGATGCGCAATGTCTTCCGCGACGAGGGTGTGCTCATCTTCTGTATCTTGGTGCCATTAGGTTATCCACTGCTATACTCATGGATTTACAACAACGAGGTGGTGAGAGACGTGCCAACGGCCATCGTCGACCTGAGCCACAGCCATACCACCAGGGAGTTTATCCGTGACTTCGATGCCGCACCAGATACCAAGGCTGCCTATTTCTGCAATAGTCTTGACGAGGCGAAGCAGTTGGTTGCCAAGCAAGCCGTGCATGGCGTTCTCTATTTTCCTGCCGACTTCGACACCAAACTGAATCGTGGTGAACAGGCGCATGTGGGCGTGTACACAGACATGAGCCTGATGCTCACCTATAAAGCGATTTACCAGACGGCGCAAGCCGTGGCAAGCCATATCAACTCAGGCATCCAAGTTGCTCAATCGGGTGGTTTCACCAATCGAGACGATGAGATTACCACCAAGCCATTGGCATTCGATGAAGTACCGATATTCAATACCACGGGCGGTTATGGCAATGCCATCCTGCCGGGTGTGCTGATGCTCATCCTTCAACAGACTTTGTTATTGGGCATCGGAATGGCGGCTGGTACATCGAGGGAATTGAATAGAAACCGAGAGCTTGTACCTGTCAGCGAGCATTATGGTGGCATCTTCCGCATCGTCTTTGGCAAGTCATTGTGTTATTTCATGATTTATGCGGTCGTGGGCATGTATCTTGCCTTGGTGGTTCCAAAGCTATTCAGTTTCGTAAGCATGGTATCATGGACCACCATCTTAGGATTCCTCTTACCATATATTTTGTCGTGCATCTTTTTCGGTTTGATGCTGTCTTGTTTGGTAAGATACCGTGAAAATGTGATGCTTTTAGTGGTGTTCACCTCCGTGCCATTGCTCTTTATGACGGGTATCTCCTGGCCACAGTCCAACATCCCTGCTTTTTGGCAAGGAGTGGCTTGGGTATTCCCATCCACCTTTGGTGTGAGAGGATTCCTTCGCATAAGCAGTATGGGGGCTTCACTTGCCGACATTCTCCCAGAGTTCCGTGCCTTGTGGATACAGACTGGCATCTACTTCTTCGCCACTTGCCTGGTTTTCCGTCAGCAGATACGCAGTGCGAGAGTCAACGCCGGACTGCCTGCGGAAGAGGCTGAGGTGGAGGATGAGATGGAAGAAATCTTGGCGGAGAAGAAAGAATAGAGGAAAGGCTCGTAAAAGTCCTATCTTCCCGAAGAATACTTCTCAAAGCATCCGAAAAATAACTGTTATACTGTTACTGTGTTACACTTATTGTTAAATAATGACCGCTTGTCGATCTAAACAAATACAAATGCCTTAAAAAAGCATAACAAGTAGAAGATTAGCACTCCGAAATTTGTCTGAAGTGCCAAAAATGTGTAATTTTGCACAAAACAGATACCAAAAATGTGTAAAACTCCACATTTTCGGCACTTCAAACGCAAAAAGATATGTTTAACAGAAAAATCATAGAAGAACTCAAGACTTGGAAGAACAAGACCGACCGAAAGCCCTTAATGATGTTAGGGGCAAGACAGGTGGGCAAAACCTCTGTGCTCAAACGCTTCGGAAAAGAATGCTTTGAGCATTGTGCTTATTTCAGCCTTGACGAAGAAGAAGGAGTGTGTGATATTTTTCGCACCACAAAGAATCCCAAGCAAATTATCGAGCAACTGAGCTTTCTCACCGACGCTCCGATAGAGCCACAACAAACACTTTTGGTGTTCGATGAAATTCAAGACTGTCCTGAAGCCATTTCCGCTATGAAATACTTTTGTGAAAGAACACCAGAATATGCTGTAGCTTGTGCTGGTTCATTATTGGGATTGGCTTTTGGTCATGAAGGTTTCTCATTTCCCGTGGGAAAGGTAGATCATATCAATATGTATCCTGTCACATTTTCCGAGTTCTTGGAACAAAAGGATGCCAATCTATATCGTTACTATCAGTCAATAGATAGTTTGGAGCCACTTCCGCAAGTTTTTTTCGATCGTTTAAATTTAGCATTTACAGCTTATCGCATATCTGGTGGCATGCCTGAGGCTGCGATGAAAATGCTGAACAATGATAAAATGGGAGTAGAACAATCTCTGAACAATATTCTGAAAGACTATGCTTTCGACTTTGTAAAACATGCCTCACCTCTACTGGCAAACAGAATTTCGCATGTTTGGAATTCACTTCCATCACAATTAGCAAAGGAGAATCATAAGTTTGTCTACCAGCTGGTTCGCCCTGGAGCAAGAGCAAGAGAATATGAGGACGCTTTGCTGTGGCTTCAGAATGCAGGACTTATCTATAAGGTGAGCCTTTGCAAGACTCCACAAGTACCGCTGAAGTCATACGAGGATTTAAGCATTTTCAAGATATATAGCTTAGACATTGGGTTGCTGCGTGCCTTAGCAGAGATGGATGGAGAGGTATATCTTTCTGACAACCCTGCATTTAAGGAGTTTAAGGGAGCCTTAGCGGAGAACTATGTCTTGCAGAGTCTTGTCGCACAAGGTGTCAACTGCTCACGTTATTGGGCATCGGGCAATCAAGCCGAGGTGGAATTTATCACCTCTAAGGGCTGCGAAGTAATCCCTATAGAAGTAAAATCAGGCACGAGTGTTACAGGTCGCAGCCTTGTGGAATATAACAAGCGTTATGCACCTTCTCTTCGCATCCGTTTTTCGATGCTGAACCTCAAACAAGACAATGGCTTGATCAACTTTCCACTGTTCTTGGCAGATAGATTCAAGGAACTTGTATTAGGCTCATAAACCAAAAAGATGTCACCAAAAACAACTGTTACACTGTTACAGTGTTGCATGAAAAAGCGAAAAGGCGCATCGCTTAGAATTAGCTGAAACATCAAAAGAAAGAGGCTTGGAATCCAATGACTCCAAGCCTCTTTTGTATATCTATCCATCAAGGCACAACGGCGTATGCCCTAATTATGATTTATTCATTATCAATTATTCATTATTATCCGTGTGTACCCACAATCTTCGTAGGAGCTTGATCCTTGTTTCTGCGGTTCACCACCGTCACCACGCTCTGGGCGAGGCTGAGGAAGGCTTGACCCGTGATGGTATCCACCTTGGTGGCAGCAGGAGCTCCATCGTCACCCCCCTCGCAGATGCTCTGCACGATAGGGATTTGGGCGAGCAATGGCACGTTCATCTCCTTGGCAAGATTTTTGCAGCCCTCCTTGCCAAAGATATAGTACTTGTTCTCTGGCAACTCGGCAGGCGTGAAATAAGCCATGTTCTCTATCAAGCCGAGGATAGGCACGTTCACCTTGTCGTTCTGGTACATGTCGATACCCTTGCGAGCATCGGCAAGAGCCACTTGCTGAGGCGTACTTACGATGACTGCACCCGTGATAGCGAGGGTCTGAAGAAGCGTCAGATGGATGTCGCTCGTGCCAGGAGGAGTATCGAGGATGAAGTAATCCAAGTCGCCCCAGTCGGCATCAGCTATCAACTGCTTCAAGGCTGAGCAAGCCATACCGCCACGCCACAAGGTAGCCGTGGTAGGACTCACAAAGAAACCGATACTGAGCAATTTCACACCATATTTCTCGATAGGCTCTATGAGGTCTCTGCCATCCTTATGCACGGAGTAAGGACGCTCTTCCTCCACACCAAACATCTTAGGCATGGAAGGACCGAAAATGTCAGTATCCAGCAATCCCACCTTATAACCCAACTTAGCCAAGGCGATGGCAAGATTGGCTGAGACTGTACTCTTGCCCACTCCACCCTTGCCAGAGCTGACGGCGATGATGTTCTTCACCTGAGGCAACAGCTTGCCTACCTCTGGACGAGGAGCCGACTTAAACTCTGTCACGATCTCCACATCCACATCCTTGGAGATATGATAGTGGATGGCAGCCTCAGCCGCCTTCACCGTGCTCTTGAGGAATGGATCGGTATCACGAGGGAAAAGCAAAACCACCTTTACCTTCATACCATTGATACTTGGAGTATCAGCCAACATCTCGCTCTCTATGAGGTTCTTCTTGGTGCCTGGATAAATGACCGTGGCAAGAGCCTCTTCTATCATTTTTGGATATAATGTCATTATTTATTATATTATTTACTTAATGAAATGTGATTACTTAATGATTTGCCAATGATTGGGCGAATACAAATATTCTGTATGTATATCAGCAAAAGCCATGCCATATCTCGCCGATAACTTTGCAAAAGTACCAATAAATTATGTAATAAGCAAATAAAAACTAAATAATTTCAGATATTAAACACTTTTATGTACCTTTGCAGAAAACCCAAGAAATGAATTACAAGAAGATTATATTAAGCATCGCACTCGGTTGCATCGGATATACGAGCGGCATTTCCGCCTCACCTATTCTCAAAGCCGAGTTGACATACAAGAAAGACAAGACGGAGAAGAGCAAGACCGTGGATGCGACTTCTGCCAACGTCTATTGGACAGATGCCAATGGCAAGGTGAACTATAGCATCAACGCTAACGTATCGCCCGTAGTGAAAGTCGCCCTCGACCTCTTCGAAGGCGACATGAAGGCCGTGACGGGATTCGCCGCCAAGCAAAAGACAAACGCCCCTATCCAGATATACCAACTCGACATACTCTCCAACAAGGAGTTTTCTGCCGTGGAGAAGTTGGGCGCTCCGCTCCATCAGTTCATTACCAAGAAAGAATCCTTCTACATCGGCACTCGCAAGGGCAAGCTCATCGTCATCGGAAGTGACGCAAGAGGCACAGCCTACGGCATCATGGAACTCAGCAAGATGGCAGGCGTATCTCCATGGACTGGATGGAACGACCTACAGCCGCAACCTCGCCGCTCCCTCTATACCGCCGCAGGCACTGGAGGAGTGTATCTACCCGACATCGAACACAGAGGTTTGGCACTGAACGGCCATCGCTGGATGAACACCAAGAACGATAGTCAGATTGCCCGACTGATGCTTCGTCTGAGAGCCAACACGCTCTGGCAGGTGGATGGCAAGCATGAGGGCGACTTCAACAAGGCGGTGGCTGACAGTTTCGACATCTGCGTGGCACAAAACCACAAGGTGACGGAGCTAACTGGCAAGAAACACAACAAGAAACATAAGGTGACCATCGAAAACCTGAAGCTGATAGGTGACGAGGAGATGAAATTCTCCACCCTATCCCCTGGATTGTTGCTCGACATGCTCGACAACGATGCCTTCTATGCGAGCAAGTCGCACCATGGAGGCAAGCATCATGGGGGTAACAAAGACACCAACAAACAGGTAGGAGATGAAAAGCCTATAGGCGACATCGCTTGGATAGCCAACGTAGACGATCCGAAGATGGCAGCCTACCAGCTATCAGTCTTCATGGACAAGGCATGGAGCACTCAATCTCTCACCAACAAGACGTTAGAACGTCATCTCGGCTATTGGCTCAGCTATCAGTTGGGCGAGAATCTCCGTAAGAAAGTACTGCCACTGATACAGGATTATTACCGACTCACGAGCATTCGCCAACCTGCCTATATGGCAATGCCTTATGGCGATACCGAGTTCCATTCAGGCGAGTTTGGCAACGAATTGGAGCGATACCTCTATGCCTACGACCAGTTGAAGGCGAAGGCTGAGGGCATCGAGCGCACACTGCCAGACAATCTCAAGGATGGCTATTTCGAATTGGTGAAATATCCGATTTACCGTGCAGCCCTCATCGCGGAGAAGGAATTGGAGGCACAGGAAGCACGCCACATCGCTCGCCCTGGTCTCTTCGACAAGGACTCCGAGGCGAAAGCTGCCGCAGCCGTGAGCCTCAACGCTTACAACCAACTCCGCCAACTCAACGCCATATACTGTAGCATCGCCAAGGGAAGATGGAGCAACTTCATCGACACCAAAGCCGCAGAGTTGCAGGCTCCAGCTTTGCCTGGCACGCTCTCCGCAGCTAACATCAAGCGATATAAAGAAGATGCCTTCGACAGAACCGAAGACCTCAAGCCACTCTTCTCGACGACCAGCGATATTGTAGCCAAGAATGCCTACGAATGGACTTCCATTTCTTATCCAACTTCAGATAGTGGAAAAGACGAAAATGCCAAGAACGGTACAAACTCAAATGCCAAGAATGGCGCAAATGGCAATGTAGAGATTATTCCTCTGCTCGGTCATAGCAACAAGGCGGTGAAATTGCCAAAGGGCACCACGCTCAACTACAATTTCTACAATAGCATGAGTGGCGACGCAAGATTCACGATAGCCGTGATTCCTAACTACGTGCCAGAAAACAGAAATCTACGAGTAAGCGTGAGCATCGACCATGCAGAGCCTGTAGTTTGCCAGCTCAACGAGGCATACCACTCCAAGCAATGGAAATTCGACCTTTGGCGAGGTCAGGCGCTCAAGAGTTTCTATGTCACCTTGGCAAAGGGCAACCACACGATAGAAATCAAGGCTTTGGACGACCACGTCATCCTCGACCAATGGGTACTGGATTTTGACGTGGATAGAGAATACTACGTATTCCCGGTCAGTAAATAAAGAATAGAAGACAAGAAAGCCGAAAATCTACTTCTAAAAGAGACCAAATTTCAAAATAAAAATAAAAAAGAAAAAGCAAAAGCCAATATTGAAATATAAACTATAATAAAAAATAAGGTACATTGAAAAATCCCCTTGCAAGCTAAATCTCGCAAGGGGATTTTTAGTATATATCATTCAATTGAGTCATCATGTATTTACTTCGCCGTTTCCTTAGAGCTACGCTTGTCTCTTCGATAACTGCGATAATCATCTAATGGGATTTCCACATCAGGCTCCACCAACTCACCCTCACGAGGCAACTGGAACTTCTGGTACTTGATGTTCAAGCCACGTTCTATCCACATACTCTCATAATAAGTCTGGATGGAGAGTATCTTGCGAGTCACCTCATCGATGCCCTCCTCATGATAGAGATCCTCAGTGCGGAAGAGCACTGGCAGATGATTGCCATCCACCATATAGGTGGTATATGTGAAGAGGAAATTGGAGTCGGTCTTCAGGTGAATGATGCCGCCATCCACAAGGAAGTGGCGATAGCGATTCATGAAATAAGTGGAGGTAAGACGCTTGCGAGGATTCTTCATCTGTGGGTCGGAGAAGGTGAGCCAGATTTCCTGTACCTCATCCTCTGCGAAGAAGCGGTCGATAATCTCGATGTTGGTACGGAGGAAAGCCACGTTCTTCTGTCCTTCCTCTATCGCCTTCTTGGCTCCCGTCCACATGCGGGCGCCCTTGATATCCACACCGATGAAATTCATCTCTGGGTATAGCTTGGCAAGCTCGACGGTATATTCCCCCTTGCCACATCCCAACTCCAAAACGATAGGATTGTCATTATGGAAGTACATCTCACGCCACTTTCCCTTCATTTCGAAAGGCACATTGTCGACTACACTATATGGATATTGGAACACGTTCTCGAAGCGCTCCATATCAGCGAATTTTTCTAATTTTCCCTTGCTCATTTTATCTGTTCTTGTTTATTTGCTTATGATTTTGATTGTCTCAATAAAAAAGCCTTATCACTTTTGATGATTAGGTGGATATTCCATCCCCTCTCATCTGCAAGTGCTCTTTTTAGGGTGCAAAGATACGACAAAAAGTTGAGAATGAAGATATTGCGTGGTGGAAATCGTTTGTTAAAAATAACAACTCGTATTTTTGAAGGTTACAAAACTATGTTTTCTGCCTTGAAACTCGCTGTTTTAGGTTTTGCATCCCTCCAAGTGCAACAGTGTTGCATCTATACAAAATAAGCTCAGTTGCATCTATACAAAATAAGCCCAGTTGCATCTATACAAAATAAGCCCAGTTGCATCTATACCAAAAAAAGCACTCCAAAAAGCTCACGCTTTCCGAAGTGCTCACTCAATAAAATTGAGAAGTATCTATTATCTTTTATTCAATAACGACAGTTGTCCAACCATGCTTATCCTCGATGGTACCATACTGGATGCCACGAAGCGTATCAAACAACTTCTTTGATACAGGGCCTGGCTCTGGACCGAAGTCATAGCGCTTGCCAGTATCCAAATCGTCGATGTAACTGATAGGGCTGATAACAGCAGCTGTACCACAAGCACCAGCCTCCTCGAACGTATCGAGTTCCTCCTCAGGAATCTGACGACGCTCCACCTTCAAGCCGAGGTCCTCAGCCACCTGCATGAGACTCTTGTTGGTGATAGAAGGAAGGATACTTGTACTCTTAGGAGTAACGTATGTATTGTTCTTGATACCGAAGAAGTTGGCAGCACCACACTCATC
>SAMEA104315437__coassemble_458_pt1 | contig 20207 bp, 15 predicted proteins | sample SAMEA104315437__metabat2_high_PE_043 | metagenome-assembled genome bin SAMEA104315437 (sample SAMEA104315437) | gut metagenome | biome: Monkey gut; feature: monkey-associated habitat; material: faeces | place: China | collected 2013 | reverse complement strand
GCAAAGGTACAAACTTTTGGGAATGCTGGCAAGGTATAAATGCGGAGGCGCTTACGATACTTTTCTCCGAAAACGTGATACTTTGATGATACTTTTAACTATTTTTTCTGAGAAGTATCATTGCTATTATGTGTCAGTCTATCAATACGTTATCAGGAATTTTCTTGCAAAAAATGATACAATGATACTTTATTTGAGAAACTTTTTTACGTGTGTAGATTTTTTCAATGGTTTGTGCAAATAGGATTGGGTGGTTAACGTATAGAACACGATCTTATGTTAGAAGGCTTATTTATTCCTTTCCTTTGTTTCTAAAGGTTAACAAATAAAAGAATCTTGCGTTTTTTTCTTGCAAAAACCTCAGAAAGGTGTAAAACTGGGGTTGTGAAAATCTCAGAAACGTGTAAAACGATAGTTTTATGAAGAGAAAAATATACCAGCAACTGCTTGATTGGAAGTAAGATAGACGTGATGAAGTCGGGTACGAAATATACGATTACATCGCTTAATAAGTGCATTAAGAAGTATGGCAAGCAATTGGCTACGCCATATGTGCTTAAGAAAAGAAATCGTGAAATGATAATAATAAGTATAAGCGGCTATTCTCGTTGTGGGAATGGCCGCTTTTCAATATTATTTTAAAAAGTAATAAATTTCTTCCTAAAAGTTTGGCGATAATGAATGTTTTTCTTACTTTTGCACCATGGAAGAAGAAAATATTATAAGGAATCTTATTTACTCTGAAGAATTTGAAGAGTTTTACAATGGTTTGTCCCCAAAATTGTTGGAAAAGTATCGTTATGCTTTAAGGGTTATTTCTACTCAAAAAGTTGTTAACCAGAAGTTTGTAAAGCATTTGACGAATACCGAGTTTTATGAACTGCGTGTTTCTGTAAGTAAAGACGAATACCGTTCTGTGCTCTTTGCTGTTGATAAAAATAGTTTTATGGAGAGTACGAAGATTTTGATTTTAAATTCTTTCTTTAAAAAGGGGACAAAACAATATAAGTCGGAGATTAAGTTAGCGGAAAGATTGTTAAAGAAATATTTGGAGGATTAATATTATGTTGAAATTTAATGAAGAAAAATTAGCAAAGTTGCGAACTTTTGAAGATCATCTTCGAGAGGAAATCGGTGAGCCTGGCAGTGAGGCTCGCAAGGACTTTGATGCGCGTGCCAAGGCATGGTATTATGCCGAGTTATTGAAAAATGAGCGCAAGAAGCAAAAAATGACACAAAAGGCTCTCGCCGAGAAAATCGGTAAGAAGAGAGAGTATGTGTCTTCTTTGGAGAAGGGACAGACGGATATGCAACTTTCCACGTTCTTGAGAATTGCCAATGCCTTGGGGTTGCAATTCTCATTGGTTGTTGGATAAAAATTGTATCTCATGTGTCCAAAAACGGCATTTCGGGTACATGAAAGGTTTCTCATGTGTCCAAAAACGGCATTTTGGATACATGAAAGGAATCATGAACATACAGGCTATATGAATTATGAATAAAGTTGAGTGAAGAGAGATGAACCAAGCAACAATAGATTTCATTCGCCAACATCAAGAGGATGATGTCCGACAGCTGGCTTTCCTCGGGAAGAAGAATCCTGAGGTAGATATGCCATTCGCCCTTGATCAGATTCGAGGACGAAAGGTGGCACGTGTGAAGTTGCCTCGTTGGGCAAGCATTGATGGAATCGTTTATCCGCCCCATATCTCGATGGAGCAATGTTCTTCGGAGACTACTGCCATGTATAAGGCTGAATTGGCTGCCAGATTGTTAAATTCCAAAATTTACGAATTTCCGACCGAGAGTGCAGATGGTTCAAAATTCGCCAAAAATGAAGCCACTTGTGATTTGAATGAGGAAATAGACTTCGCAGACTTGACTGGAGGCTTCGGAGTGGATTTCTCTTATATCGCTGAACGATTGAGAGTGAAAGCGGTATATGTGGAGCGACAGGCGCATCTTTGTGAGGCTGCCAAGGAGAATTTTGAGCGATTAGGATTGGGGAATGTGGAAGTGAAGAATGGCGACGGAGTAGAATTCCTTCATTCGCTATCCCATCTTTCCTTGATATTCATTGACCCTGCTCGCCGAGACGATGCTGGCAATAAAGTGGTGTCTCTGCAAGATTGTACTCCTGATGTGACTTTGCTACAAGATGAGATGTTAGAGAAGGCTGACTTCGTTATCATCAAGTTGTCTCCTATGCTCGATTGGCATCGGGCTGTGAATGAACTGAAGCACGTGAGAGAAGTGCATATCGTATCTACAGGCAATGAATGCAAGGAACTCTTGCTGGTACTTTCGAATCCTCAGAAGGGAGATGAGTCGGTGATTTCAATGGATTCTCATATGGATTTTTCTATGGATTTACAAGCAGATAATGCATCTTCTCTCCAGGTATATTGTGTGAATGACGATCAAGTGATGTCATATCAAGAAGACGATGACTCGGTGGTGAGCATCGCAGCTCCGAATGCAATGAAAACTGCAAATGGGGCGGATGCATCTGATGCTTCAACTATGGGGTATCTCTATGAGCCGAATGCCTCCTTGATGAAGGCAGGCTGTTTTGGTGTCATCTCTTCCCGATATGGCACAAAGATGCTTGCCAAGAACTCGCATCTCTTCGTGAGCCAAGAGCCAATAGTGGATTTCCCAGGTCGTTCCTTCCGTATCAAGGCGATATCTTGCTTCAATAAGAAGGAACTCAAGCGACAGCTCGCTGGCATCACGAAGGCAAATATCGCCACTCGCAATTTCCCACTCTCTGTGGCAGAACTGCGCAAGCGGCTCAAGCTGAAGGATGGCGGTGACACTTATATCTTCGCTACCACGCTAAGTGATGATGCTCATGTCCTCTTGATTTGCGAGAAATCTACTTGTTCCTAAATGTTAATTTTGGGAAGAAAATGGCGTGAAATCTTGCAAAAATCTCAGAAATGTGTAATTTTGCACTTTGAAAAATCTCAGAAACGTGTAAAAGTGGCAGTTCAAAAATCTCAGAAACGTGAGAGATTGGCGGTCTAAAAATCTCAGAAACGTGTAAAAACAAAGGTTATGAAACGGAAAATTTATCAGCAACTGCTTGATTGGAAGCAAAATAGGCGTGGGGATGTGGCATTATTGATAGAGGGCGCACGACGAATAGGAAAAAGCTATATCGTCGAAGAGTTCGCTAAGAACGAATATGACTCTTACATTTTGGTAGACTTCAGCCGTGTGAATCCCAAGGTGATAGAGTTTTTTGACCTCTATTTGGATGACCTTGATATGCTTTTTACAAACATAGAATTGTATTTCAAGAAGAAACTTACTCCAAGAACAGGGGTGGGTGAGGAAGCTAATTCGCTTTTTATTTTTGATGAGATACAATTTTGTCCGCGTGCAAGATCTGCCATCAAGCATTTAGTGGCAGATCATCGTTTCGACTATATCGAGACAGGTTCTCTAATATCTATCAAGAAAAATGTCAAAGACATCATGCTGCCGTCTGAGGAGCATGCCATTGAGATGTATCCGATGGACTTTGAGGAATTCTTGTGGGCAATGGGGGATGAAATGCTGATGCCGTTTATCAAAACGCAATTTGAAAAGCAGCAACCTATGGGAACTTTTCATCGCCGAGCCATGGATTACTTCCGCCAATATATGATAGTGGGAGGTATGCCTCAAGCAGTGCAGACTTATGTGGATACGCATGATTTTGATAAGGTGGATGAGCGCAAACGTGACATCTTGGGCATTTACCGCAATGATATTCGCAAATATGCAGATAATCAGGAGACAAAAGTATCAGCAATCTTTGAAGAGCTGCCTGGCCAACTGCAAAAGCATGAGAAAAAGTTCCGCTTGGCTGACTTGCAATCACATGCTCGTATGCGAGATTATTCAGAGGCTTTCTTTTGGTTGTCTGATGCCAAGATTATCAATTGCTGCTATAATTCCACGGAGCCAAGTATCGGCTTGAAGCTGAATGAGGAGCGAACCACCCTGAAGTGTTATATGGGTGATACGGGATTGTTGATTAGTCATGCCTTTGATGAGCGTGGTATCGTATCGGCAGAGCTCTATCAGAAACTGATGTTCGATAAGTTGGAGGTGAATGAGGGTATGCTGGTAGAGAATATCGTGGCTCAGATGTTAAGAGCTGCAGGTCATAGACTCTATTTCTTTAGCAAGTATTCTGCAAAAGATGCAGATGAGCGCATGGAGATAGATTTCTTGATAGCCAAACCTACGATTACCAGCCGTCATAATATCTCGCCGATAGAAGTGAAGTCGGGTTCTAACTATACGATTACGTCGTTAAGGAAATGCATCAAGAAGTATGGCAGACAATTGGCTACGCCATATGTACTTCATGATAAGGACTTAAAAGTAGAAGATGGCATCACATATCTGCCTCTCTATATGACACCATTATTATAACCTGCAAGAGGAAGGCTCAGTAGGTGTTGATGCATATAACATCATACAAACAACTAATCAAAATAAATACTAAGACAATGATGAAATTAAAAACAATTATCCTGTCGCTGATGCTCCTCCTGTCGATGGGCATGCAAGCAGAGAACTATCCTTATCGCAGTGATTACCTTTGGCTCACCGTGCCCGACCATGCCAACTGGCTCTACCAGACGGGCGAGCAAGCCAAGGTGGAGGTGAGCTTCTATAAGTATGGCATTCCTCGAGATGGCGAGGTGAAATACGAGATAGCCAATGATATGTTGCCTGCCGACAAGCAGGGCAGCGTAAAGCTAAAGAATGGGCGAACCATCATCAATATGGGTACCCGCAAGAACCCAGGTTTCCGCGACCTCCGTCTCTCCTTTAAGCTGGATGGCAAGACCTATCAGCATCATATCAAGGTGGGCTTTTCTGTTGATAAGATTCAGCCTTATACTCTGGAGCCAAAAGATTTTGAGAGCTTTTGGCAGCAAAACCTCGACGAGCTGAAGAAGGTGCCATTGAGCTATACCAAGGAACTTGCCAAGGAGTATTGCACCGACAAGATGGACTGCTATCTTATCAAGCTCCAGATAGACAAGATGGGACATGCCATGTATGGCTATCTCTTCTATCCCAAGAATACCAAGCAGGGTGCTCATCCCATGGTGCTCTGTCCTCCTGGGGCAGGCATCAAGACCATCAAGGAGCCTCTGCGCAGCAGATATTATGCCGAGAATGGCTTCGTCCGCTTGGAGGTGGAGATTCATGGCTTGGATCCTCGCCTCTCTACCGCCACTTTTGGTGAGATAAGCAGGGCTTTCAATGATGCCAATGGTGGTTATCTCTCCAATGGACTGGAGGATAAAAATCGTTATTACATGAAGCATGTGTATGTAGGTTTGGTGCGCTGCATCGACCTCCTTACGTCTCTCCCAGAGTGGGATGGCAAGAATGTGGCTGTGCAAGGCGGAAGTCAGGGTGGGGCCTTGGCTATCATCACGGCAGCTCTCGACAAGCGAGTAACTCAGTGCGTGGCAAATCATCCTGCCCTCAGCGATATGGCAGGCTATGTGGAGAAGGGTAGAACGGGCGGTTATCCTCACTTCAACAAGTATCATCAGATACTCCAAAACAAGGATTGCCTCAATACCCTGGCATATTATGATGTGGTCAACTTTGCCCGTTACGTGAAGGCTCCCACCTATCTTACTTGGGGCTATAACGATGTAACCTGTCCTCCAACCACCAGTTATGCCGTATGGAACACGCTGAAATGTGAGAAGGAGAGTCTCGTTACTCCTATCAATGAGCATTGGACGAGTGATGAGACTAATCGTCAGCAGATGGTTTGGATTAAGAATCATTTGGTGAAATAAATCATAGTATGAAGCAAGAGAACATCTAATCAAGCAGAAAACATATAGTGAATGTAAGGCCTTCTTGGCGGAAATAGTGTCCTTTAAAAGAGGAATTCACTAAAAAACTTCAAAAATAATAGCAATATTTGGTCGTTTGGCGAAATATTGCTATTTTTGCACGTTTAAAGTTACAAACTAGTTTGAAATCATGTCATTAATAGAAATTAAAAAGGTCGAAAGCAAGAAGGACTTGAAGACGTTCATCGACTTCCATTACGACCTATACGAGGGCAACGAGTATGATGCGCCCAATCTTTTCAGCGACGACATGAACACCTTGAGCAAAGATCGCAATGCCGCATTCGAGTTTTGCGAGGCAGAGTATTATCTTGCCTATAAGGATGGCAAGGTGGTGGGGCGTGTCGCTGCAATCATCAATCATAAGGCTAACAAGCGATGGAATCGTAAGACTGTACGTTTCGGATGGATAGATTTCATCGACGACCGTGAGGTGTCAAAGGCTCTTTTGAAAGCTGTGGAGGACTACGGCAAGTCGAAGGGCATGGAGGATGTCATCGGACCGCTCGGATTCACGGATATGGACCCGGAGGGAATGCTCACTTGGGGATTCGATCAACTTGGCACCATGCCTACTATCTACAATTATCCATATTATCCAGAGCATATCGAGGCTCTGGAAGGTTTCTCCGTAGACAATAAGTATGTGGAGTTCAAGCTGATGGTACCTGAGTCTATCCCAGAGAAGTACAGCAAGATTGCTGCGATGATAGAGAAACGATACAATCTGCATGCTCGTAAACTGACCAAGAAGGATGTCTATGAGGGTGGATATGGACAGAAGATTTTCGATCTCATCAACGATACTTACAAGGATCTTTATGGTTACTCCGAGTTGTCGCAGAAGCAGATAGACCAATATGTCAAGATGTACTTGGGCATGCTTGACTTGAATTTCGTGACACTTGTGGAGGATTGGAACACCGAGGATCATAAGATGGTGGGTATTGGCATCACGATGCCATCTCTTACCAGAGCCTTGCAGAAATGTCACCGTGGCAGAATGTTGCCTTTCGGGTGGTGGCATCTCTTGAGAGCCATCAAGTTTCACAAAACCAAGATTGTAGACCTCTTGCTGATAGGTATTCAACCAGAATATCGTGCCAAGGGTGCCAATGCCTTGCTCTTTGCCGACTTGATTCCTATCTATCAGAAGTACGGAATAGAGTGGGGAGAGACACAGGTGGAGATGGAGGCAAATGCTGCCGTGCAAGGTCAGTGGGGCGCATTGAATCCTATCTTGCACAAGCGTCGCAACTGCTACATCAAGAAAATCTAATAGAGATTCTATAAAAATGCCGAATGCATGGGTGAAACCGTTCTTCTTTCCGATAGTAAGTTGGCTTGGAGATGCAAGAAGAGCGGTTGTACCTTTCGGTTAACCCTATAATTTTAAGGAGGACTTATGTCTGAAGACAAAAATAATCTAAACATGGACGAGGAATTGGAAAACGCTCCTCAGCAACAACCCGTAGAATATACCGATGATAATATCCGCCACTTGAGCGATATGGAGCATGTGCGTACCCGTCCGGGTATGTATATCGGTCGCTTGGGCGATGGAAGCTTGCCAGAGGATGGTATCTATGTGCTCTTGAAAGAGGTCGTGGATAACTCCATCGATGAGTTTAAGATGGGAGCAGGCTCTCGTCTCGAAATCGACATCGAGGACAATCTCCGTGTCAGTGTCCGCGACTATGGTCGTGGTATCCCGCAAGGAAAGCTTGTGGAGGCTGTCAGCGTGCTCAATACCGGTGGTAAGTATGATAGCAAGGCCTTCAAGAAGAGTGTCGGCTTGAATGGTGTCGGTGTGAAGGCGGTGAATGCCCTCAGCTCCCATTTCGAGGTGAAGTCTTTCCGTGATGGCAAGGTGCGCCACTTGGTCTTCGAGCGTGGAATCCTCAAGAGTGATGAAACCGCTAAGACGGAGGATGAGAATGGCACCTATATCTTCTTTGAGCCAGATAATACGCTGTTTAAGAACTATTCTTTCCATGATGATTTCGTGGAGACGATGCTTCGCAACTATACTTATCTGAACACGGGGCTCACCATCATGCACAATGGTCGCCGTATCCTGAGTCGCCATGGCTTACAGGACCTCTTGACCGACAACATGACCAACGAGGGCTTGTATGAGATCGTGCATGTAAAGGGAGAAGACATCGAGATAGCCTTCACGCATACCAACCAGTATGGTGAGGAGTATTATTCCTTTGTCAATGGTCAGCATACTACACAGGGCGGTACCCATCAGAGTGCCTTCAAGGAGCATATCGCCAAGACCATCAAGGAGTTCTATGGCAAGTATGAGTATGGTGACATCCGTAATGGTATCGTTGCCGCCATTGCCTTGAACGTGGAGGAGCCTGTCTTCGAGAGTCAGACGAAGATTAAGCTCGGTAGCACCACGATGGCCCCGAATGGTGGAGAGACCATCAACAAGTATGTGGGCGACTTCATCAAGAAGGAAGTAGATAATTATCTCCATATCCATTCCGATGTGGCTGAGATATTGGAGAACAAGATTAAGGAGAGCGAGCGTGAGCGCAAGGCGATGGCAGGTGTCACCAAGTTGGCTCGTGAGCGTGCCAAGAAGGCAAACCTCCACAATCGTAAGTTGCGTGACTGTCGCATCCACTTCAGCGATGCCAAGAATGAGCGTAAGGAGGAATCGAGTATCTTCATCACCGAGGGAGATTCTGCCAGCGGAAGCATCACCAAGAGCCGTGATGTGAATACCCAGGCGGTGTTCTCACTGCGTGGTAAGCCATTGAATAGCTTTGGCTTGACCAAGAAGGTGGTGTACGAGAACGAGGAGTTCAACTTGCTCCAGGCTGCGCTCGACATCGAGGATGGTTTGGATGGTCTTCGTTATAATAAGGTGATTGTGGCGACTGATGCCGATGTCGATGGTATGCACATCCGATTGCTCATCATCACGTTCTTCCTCCAGTTCTTCCCTGACCTCATCAAGAAAGGGCACGTTTATGTGCTGCAAACCCCATTGTTCCGTGTGCGCAATAAGCGTACCAAGATAAAAAACAAGCAGGCGGTGGCTGATGCCGATGCCAAGTTGGGACCTAAGGAGAAGAAGGGCGACTTCATCACACATTACTGCTATAGCGATGAGGAGCGTCAGCAGGCTATCCGTGACCTCGGTCCTGACCCTGAAATCACCCGATTCAAAGGACTTGGCGAGATTTCTCCAGAGGAGTTCGCTCACTTCATCGGTCCCGACATGCGATTGGAGCAAGTGACGCTGCACAAGAATGACCAAGTACAGAAACTCTTGGAGTACTACATGGGCAAAAACACCATGGAGCGTCAGAACTTCATCATCGACAACCTGGTGATAGAGGAGGATATCCCGGAGGAAGACTCGGCTCCGTTGGATTAAGTAATGCAAGAAAAGAAGAGGATTTAAAAAGTATAGAAAAACAACTGTTACACTGTTACATTGTTACACGTTACTTTGTGAATTCTTTAGTTTCTCCTACTTACGGGAGTTAGCGTTTAGAAACAATATTTTACAATGAAGAAATACCTGATTATTGCGCTTGTGGCATTCATGGCAGTTGCTTCTGCCAGTGCCCAGATGCGTGTGAGAATGGGCAAGAACAGCCCGATAGAGAAATTGGGAAGGGCGGAAATCGCCATTGCCAACCTCTACGTGGATAGTGTGGATGAGAACAAACTTGTCGAGGATGCCATCCGTGGCATGTTGGAGAAGTTGGATCCTCATTCTTCCTATACCACCGCCAAGGAAACGCAGTCAATGAATGAGTCGCTCAATGGCTCTTTTGATGGCATCGGCGTTCAGTTTAATATGGTGGATGATACTTTGCTTGTCATCCAGCCTGTCACCAATGGTCCTTCTGAGAAGGTGGGCATTATCGCTGGCGACCGCATCGTGGCGGTTAATGACACTGCTATTGCTGGCGTGAAGATGAGCAAGGAGGACATCATGAAGCGTCTGCGTGGTCCTAAGGGTACGAAAGTGAACCTCACGATTGTGCGCCGTGGCATCAAGGACAAACTCGCTTTCACCGTGAAGCGTGACAAGATTCCTGTTACTACGATGGATGCAGCCTACATGATTCGTCCGGGCATCGGCTATATCCGCTTGGGAAGCTTCGGTATGACCAGCCATCAAGAGGTATCTGCCGCCATGGATTCCTTGAAGAAGAAAGGCATGAAAGACCTCATCTTCGACTTGGAGGACAATGGAGGAGGCTATCTCCAAACGGCGGCTCAAATTGCCAATGAGTTCTTGGAAAAAGGCGACTTGATAGTCTATACGAATGGTCGCAGGGCGCCTCGCCAGGAGTTCCGTGCTGAGGCAAGTGGTCGTTGGCGCAAGGGAAAGCTTGTCGTTCTCACCAATGAGTTTACCGCCTCTGCCGCAGAAATCGTATCTGGAGCCATCCAGGACCAAGACCGTGGTGTGGTTGTCGGTCGCCGTACCTTTGGCAAGGGATTGGTGCAGCGTCCTCTCACCTTTGACGATGGCAGTGAGATTCGTCTCACCATCGCCCATTACTATACTCCGAGTGGCAGATGCATTCAGAAGCCATATAAGAAAGGTGCACGAGAGGATTATGCGATGGATCTCGACAATCGATACAAGCATGGCGAGTTTACCAACCAGGACAGCATCCACCTCTCTGATTCCTTGAAGTATTACACCTTGAGAAAGCATCGTGTAGTTTATGGCGGTGGTGGCATCATGCCAGATTACTTCGTACCGCTCGATACGACCAAGTATACAAAGATGCATCGCCAGTTGGCAGCCAAGAGCATCGTCATCAACCATAGCTTGAAGTTCATCGACGCTCACCGCAAGGAGTTGAAGAGCCAATATAAGAACTTCGATAAGTTCATGGCAAGCTATGAGGTGCCTCAGTCGTTGGTGGATGAAATCATCGCCGATGGTAAGAAGGAGAAAATAGAGCCTAAGGACGATGCTGAGTTGACCCAGACGAAGAAATACCTCGCCGTACAGTTGAAAGCCCTTGTGGCGCGAGATATTTGGGATATGAGCCAATATTTCCAAGTATGGAACGAAACGAATGAAATTGTGCAGCGAGCCGTGAAACTCTTGCAGACGGGAAAATAAAAAGCGAAGAGTGAAGAATACTATTGCTTCATCTTCGACGAAACAATAGAATAACAACAGTTACTCTATAGGAGAGAAGCATATATAAAAAAGAGGGTGTGTCATAAGTCTTGACACATCCTCTTTATGTTTTCTTGTTATTCAAGATATTCTCCAAAGTCAGTGAGCCTCATATCTCCCTTCTTCAAGAATGTATCGTGCATTGCAAGTGCGGCACGCATGCTCTGAGGCTCATGTCCCTTTTCTGCAAATTTCAAGTATTCGCGAAGCATCGGACGATAATCTGGGTGAGCACAATTCTCTATGATTTCCTTGGCACGGCGCAAAGGACCCTTGCCACGAAGGTCGGCTACACCCTGTTCGGTTACGATGACATCCACATCATGCTCTGTGCTGTCCACGTGGCTGCACATCGGTACGATGGCAGAGATGCAACCATTCTTGGTGGTACTCTGGGTGGTGAAAATGGAGATGTAGCCATTGCGCTCATAGTCGCATGAGCCACCGATACCATTCATCAACTTGCTGCCGCAGATGTGGCTACTATTTTCGTTGCCATAGATGTCGCACTCAATGGCGGTGTTCATGGCGATGACTCCCAAGCGGCGAATCACCTCTGGAGAGTTGGAAATCTCGCTCTGTCGGATAGTGAGGTGCTGCTTGAAGTAGTCTATGTCGTCATATACCTCTTTCAAGGTATCGTTGGTCACGGTGAGAGAGGAGCAGGAGGCATCCTTGATTCTGCCTTCACGCATGTATTTCACCACGGCATCCTGTACAACCTCGGTATATACGCTGAATACAGGTACGTTTGGATTCTGTCCTAATGCCTCTAAAACGGCATTGGAAGTCACGCCTACACCGCTCTGCAAAGGCAAGAACTGTGGTGGAATGTGACCTTTCTTCAAGTCGCTGACCAAGAAGTCAGCCACGTTGTGTCCCATCTGTTCTGTCACAGGGTCGAGAGGCTTGAAGGCACGAGCCTCCTCAGGGATGTTGCATTCCACTACGCCTACAATCTTATGGGCATCAATCTCCACGTATTCCTTACCAATGCGGTCGCCGACGTGGAGGATAGGGATAGGCTCACGGAATGGGCACTCTGCTATCTCATAGACATCGTGGAGATAACGAGAGGCTGGGCTGTGGAAGGTATTCTTCTCAATGAGTACCTTCTTGGCGAGGCGTACGATGGTTGGGACGATGCCACCAGCTGAAGTCAAGAATGCCTTGCAGGTGGTTTCGCCTTCCTCTAAGTCGGAAACCTCGATGATGGCAAGGTCTATCTCGCCATAGAAACCACGACGAAGGCGTTCTGCCATGTGGCCGAGGTGCATGTCCTCATAGTCTATCTCGCCTAAGTTGGTATGGGTACGGAAGTCCTTGTTGGTAGAAAATGGCGCACGGAACTTGATGGCATGGGCTGCTGCCATGTCACCCTCGATGCTTTGCGAGGTGGAAGCTCCTGTCAAGATACCTACTTGGAAAGGTCGACCTGCCTCATGCTCAGCTATGGCGCGCTTGGAGAGCTCGCGGAAGGTAGCCTTGGGTACGCCGTTAGGGGTGAAACCACTCAGTCCGATGTTATCTTGGTCGTTAATCATCGCTGCTGCTTCGGCAGCTGTCAGTCTTGTGTATGCCATTTTCTTATGAATTATAACTTTTAGTGGCTGCAAAGTTACACATTATTTTTAATATAGGATAATCTTTTGACGAATTTATGCAAATAAAAGGTCTTTCGCTTGCATCTCTTGCATAAGTATGCAATAATCACTCGCTTTATGCATCTTTTTCGCCATTGGCCGTTTGCTTGATGGTTTTCAACGACCAGTTGAAAGAAACTGCAAGGCAGTAAGCCACAATCTTGTGTGTTTTGTGGAGTAGAAGCTTGATAGTTGCTGGCGAGCATCCTTATTTACAAAATATTATTAAAGTTCATAAGATTATGAACCACAATCTTGTGAACTTCGTCCTTTTTCATTACCTTTGCAGAAGATAGGCTGTATATCGGCTATTGAAAGGGGCTTCATTGCACATGGTTTGCACAATCTTTGCATCGTCTGCCCCTACTATAGATTGAGCCTCGCCTCTACTACCGACCAAACTCCGCCCCTACTACCGGCGAACCCTCGTTCCTAATATGGACGAAAAGGCAACACTATATGAACTTAAAAGCAAATGATTATGGATTATACGATATATAGATACTCTCTTGGCATAGCCTTGGTGCTGATGCTCTTCTTCTCCACCTATTTCCTCACTGCCAAGACCCCCGATAAGCCTATCTTTGGTAACTATGTGCGCTCCCGCCGTTTTATGGGAGTGGCGTTGCTCGTGTTGTCTGCCAATTACTTCGTACATCTCTTCGATGGCATACGCTTTGACAATCCCGATGCAGCCATTCTGATGAATCTTTCCACCTATTACCTCTCCTATTGGCTCTTTAGTGCTGCGTTCATTGCCTTGCTCGACCGATTTTATCTGACAAGACGACGATTTGCACTTCACTTGTCATGTTGGGTTGCCTATTCGGCATTGTCCTTCTCTATTATCCACGTTCTGTCTAAGGGAATTGGGCAGAAAATAGCAATAGGAGTGATGGCGATATGGCTATTGGTATATGGCCTTTACCTCTCGCGCAAGATCATCACGACTTATCATCGAGCCGTGCGCCTATTCGACGACACCCATTCCGAGGATATCGGGGCATACGTCCGTTGGATGTCGATAGTGACCTGGTGGGCGGTGATATATGGAGTGAGCTGCGGATTGTGGACGTTCCTGCCCGATAAGTATGTATTTCTATGGATACTCTCCTCTATACCTTTTTATATATACATCTACTGCTCCTATATCAACTACTTGCTTTTCTATGAGCAGGTGGAGAGCATTCTGGAGAAGGTGACTCCAGAGGAACTGGTGGAGAATGCGCCAGAAGTGGGGGCTATGCCTGGTGGAATGCCAACCTATTATATAACCATTGCGAAAAACTTGGAGACGTGGATGGAGGAGAAAGGCTATACCACTCCAGGACTTACTATCGAAGATCTCGCCGTGGAACTTGGAACCAATCGCACCTATCTCTCTTCCTATATCAAGCAGACCTATCAGATGTCGTTCCGTGAATGGATTGCTGGTCTTCGCATAGAGTACGCCAAGAAGCTGTTTGCAGACTGTCCTAAGATGACGGTATCGGAGGCGTCAGAGACATCGGGCTTCCTCTCATTAAGTTATTTCACAAAAATCTTCACGGAGAAGGAGGGTATCTCGCCTTCGAAATGGCGTAAAGCGAATTAGCTCTATCAACAAAAGTTGCTGTCAGTGAGTGCTTTACCCTTGCTACATTATAATATAATACATATTTCGAATGGTAAGAATGTGGCACCGCAAGATTTAAGAGGATTGACAGCTGTGGTTACTCTTCAAGTTAAAAATCCTATTTCATGTCTCACTATTGAATTTGATAGTTATGGTGGAGATATCTATTCTTGGAACGTGAATCGTCAATATATTGCTAATGTAACAATAGGAAGATAGATATAGTTAGTTCTCCTTCCTCATCCCTCACTTATGGTATATTTTCGGGGCTTATCCTAACTTTTTGCTTAGAATAAGCCCCGAAACTCGAAAAAAAGCATTAACTTTGCACCCATAAGTATAAAAACATAAAAGAAAGGTTCATTGCAATGGAACAGAAATTATTGATCTACAACACTCTCACGCGTACGAAAGAGAGATTCACTCCGCTCCACGCACCTAACGTGGGCATGTATGTTTGTGGCCCTACCGTGTATGGCGATCCGCATCTTGGTCATGCGCGCCCTGCCATCACCTTCGATATACTCTTCCGCTATCTCAAGCACTTGGGGTACAAGGTGCGCTATGTGCGCAACATCACTGATGTGGGCCACTTGGAGCATGATGCCGATGAGGGCGACGACAAGATAGAGAAGAAGGCTCGCTTGGAGCAATTGGAGCCAATGGAGATAGCTCAGTACTATACCAACCGCTACCATCAGGCGATGGAGGCTCTCAATGTATTGCCACCAAGCATCGAGCCTCATGCTACGGGTCACATCATCGAGCAGGAGAAGCTGGTGCAGGAAATCCTCGACAATGGCTATGCCTACGAGAGTAACGGCTCCATCTATTTCGATATCGAGAAGTATAACAAGGACCATAAGTATGGCATCCTCTCCGGTCGTAACCTGGAGAACGTGATCAACGAGAGCCGTGAGCTTGCCGGTATCGGCGAGAAGAAAAACCAGGCAGACTTCGCCCTCTGGAAGAAGGCTTCACCAGAGCACATCATGCGTTGGCCAAGCCCATGGAGCGATGGTTTCCCAGGTTGGCACTGCGAGTGTACAGCGATGGGTCGCAAGTACTTAGGCAATCACTTCGACATCCACGGAGGTGGCATGGACTTGATTTTCCCTCACCATGAGTGCGAGATAGCTCAGGCTGTGGCTTCACAGGGCGACCAGATGGTTCACTACTGGATGCACAACAACATGATTACCATCAACGGTCAGAAGATGGGCAAGAGCCTCGGCAACTTCATCACCTTGGAGCAGTTCTTCACAGGCGACCACAAGAGTCTGGAGCAGGCATATTCACCTATGACCATCCGCTTCTTCATCCTCTCAGCCCACTATCGCAGCACGGTAGACTTCTCTAACGATGCCTTGAAGGCGAGCCAGAAGGGTTTGGAGCGCTTGATGAATGGCGTGAACGACTTGGAGCGTGTGCCAGTAAGTAAACAAAGCGATGATCTGGTAAAGAAGTTCGTGAGCGAATTGCGCCAGCGTTGCTATGATGCGATGAACGATGACTTCCAGACACAGCTCGTCATCAGTTACCTCTTCGAGGCTTGCCACATCATCAACACCGCTCTCGACCACAAGGCAAACATCTCTGCCGAAGACTTGAAGGAGCTTTCAGATACCATGCATATCTTCACCTTCGACCTGCTCGGCTTGAAGAGCGAGAAGGGTGCTAACAACGATGCACGTGAGGAGGCTTACGGCAAGGTTGTGGATATGGTGCTCGACCTTCGTGCCAAGGCTAAGGCTGCCAAGGATTGGGCTACCAGTGACCAGATTCGTGATGCCCTCGCTGAGGCTGGCTTCGAGGTAAAGGACACCAAAGATGGTGTAACCTGGAAACTCAACAAGTAATGCTTTAACAATAAGCATAAAGAATAGAAGAGTAATTCCTCAATCAGGAATCATAGAAAAAGGCTAAAGCCCCCAAAGCATCATTGATGTTTTGGGGGCTTTAGCTTTGTAGAAGTTATGTTTCTGCTTTTAGAAGCGACATTTCTCGTTATTCAGATGCAAAAATCATCACCTTTAGAAGTTGTACTTCATGCTCAGCGAAAAACCGATAGGGCGGAGATAGTATATGTATCTGTAATTGCTCTCGTTCACTTGCCTTTTGACAATATATTTGCTTTGGTTGGTCAAGTTTTGGGCAAGCAATTCCCATTCGAAGCTTTTCCACTTGTATCTGATACCCGCATTGGCGTATGACTTGTTTTCTTTATATGCTTCCTCTTTCAGCCAGTTGAGGCTGACATCACCGAAGATCTCCAAGTCTTTCAGCAAGAACATAGATAGCTCCATGTTGCCGATGTGTTCTTGTATCTTACTTCCTACATTTTGCACACTGTTTTTGTTCTGAAAGTAGGAATACTCCAATGTGAGGTTTATCTTGTCGTCCCATAGGGATTGGGCAATCTTGCCTATCATCATACAGCGGTTGTTCTCTAAGCTCATGATCATATCCTTTGAAAGAATATGGGTGCGTGTATTGCCCAAACTGGCTGACAGCGACAGCGAGGTGTTGGTGCTTCGGATGTTCTGGCTGATGTTGGCATTCAGCATCTTGTCAATCATCGTGTTCTTTCTATCGGAAACATTACTGTAGACATTGCCATCTGCCACATCGGTTTGACTCATCGAGTTGGTGCGAGATCGGGATATGGATCCTATCAACGATGCAAAGAACCCTTGGATGGTATTGTGATAATCTATGAAACAGTTGGCAAAGAGCGACTTGCGGTTGCTCAGATTTCCAGAGCCTTTGGTTGTGACATCCTTATAGGTATAGTATATTGGGGATGTGACAAAGTTGGAAATGTCTCCGAAGTTGCATCTTGAACCGCCAGCTATACGCAGTTTCGTTCCTTTTAGCATGTTCCATGATAAGGATGTGCTCACATTGGCATAGGTCTTGTCGAGTCTTAGCTGTTTGTCTTCACCTTTGTTCTTGAAGTCGATGTTGAGAAGCGATAGAGGTGCCTTTACTTCCCATGTCACCTTTTCCCATCTCGCTTGTATGAAAGGTTCCGCACTTGTATTGAGCAAGTAACCACTGAACGTATTGTTCATGTTTCCTTCTGTAGCTTGTCTGTCTAAGGAAATCTTGTTATAATACGATTCGAAGTCTATTCTAACGCCCATCTGAAACAGTTTGGCAAATCCCCAGCCAAAAGAGGTATGCTCGTTTGTTTGAAAAACGGTCTCCTGTAAGTCTTGGTTCATATTCTTGCCTTTGTCAAGAGGAATGGACATCAAGCGGTTGACGGGAGTGTTGGAGAACTTGATGTTGGATTGGAACTGGAATTGTCTTTTCCCCATATTGATGACTGTGCTAAACTTATTCGAAAGCTGATAGTTGGCTGACTTTTGTTTTTGTAAGCCATCGTAGTAATCCTCCAGGCTGTATTTCTTGTGATAGAACATGGCGTTGAAGTCAAGGTTGTCCAAGAAATAGACTTTGTCAGTATTGTTCTCTAACTTTATCTTTCCCATCAAGTTGTTGGAATACACAGCCGCCCTTACTTTTTCGTCGATGTTTTGGTATTGGTTGTCACCTACAAAGATGGAGGAATGCTTCTCGTTTTGATAATGCAATGCATCCCCGGCGTAGCGCAGGTTGAGAGTGAGCGTTTGCTTGTCCTTCAACTTGAACAAGGAGTTGAGAGAGCCTTCGCCCGACTTGTTGTCGACATATCGATTAAGTGATACGCTTGGTAAGTCAGAGGCAGACATGCTGATGCCATCCCAAACAAAGGAGGAGAAATCATCGGTATATTCCCACCCGAAAGGCTTGGAGGTATTGTAGGTGTCGCCCATGTTATTACCCTTGAGCGATAGGAGTTGTTGCGATTTCTTGTTAATTTCCATGGCAAAGACATCGCTTTTCCATAGCGTCTCGTCATCGTATCCCAAGGCTTGTGAGAGATAACCGATAGGTTTCAGCTTGCGGTTCTCCTTGATTTTCAAGTTGAGGGCTGCCTTGTTGGAGAAAGAGGTGTTCTTAAGTGCCCTCACTGGCTGGTGGTTCTCATATACGCTTACCGAACTGACATCATCGGGCTTGATGTTCTTGGTGGCAAGCTTGTAGTTGCCGGAGAGCATGTCCATGTTTTCGATGTAAAACCGATTGATTTGCTCCCCTTGGTAGTAGATGCTTCCCTGGTTGTCGACGCTGATGCCAGGCAGTCGCTTGATGACATCCTCGATGGTGCGGTCGGATCCTTTCTTGAATGCGTTGACGCTGTAGACGAGCGTGTCTCCCGACTCACGTATTGGCACGCTCTTAACTACCACTTCCTTGATGTTAATGGCATCATCCTTGAGTACGATATTTTTGAGCTTGCTGAAGTCTTGGCGCAAGATGGTCTTTGTCTTATAGCTGAGGCATGAGAGTGTGAGGCTTGAGATGGAGTCACGCTCGGTCGTGGCAAGGCGAAATTCACCCTGTCGATTGGTTTGTGTGTATCTTACAAGTCGCTTGTGAGGATTGTAAGCCTTGACCATCACATTGCCGATGGCCTTACCCGACTCATCCTTTACCACACCAGAAAGGGTGGACTGGGCGTGAGCGGACAAGGTCATTGACAGCAAACAGAGACTTATGGTTATTTTTTCTTTTAGGTTCATTCTTTTTCCAATGGGTTGAAGAATAGCTTTCTTTTTGGAATAGGCATTGCTTTTCCATTCATGTCCTTGGGAGCTAATGGAGTATTTTTCCAAGTTTTCCCAGGATTGGATTTGTAATCCAATAGAGACTCGTTGTAATGTTTACGTGTCGTTTTGAAATAGTCTTTTTCTGTATAATTAATAGGAGCGTTGGATTTTCTGATGGCAGTTGCTACGAAATGATGATCTTTCCCTTCTGTTATAGCCTCCAATATCAATCCAGGAAGACCATTCAGTTTCCAAGGTCCTACGCTTTTGGGAATGTCGCAATACCATGCGATCCATTTTAGACCGCGGAAATTGCAAGTTGCTTGATGGCATAAATAGCCACAAATAGTTTTTGTACTGTCTTTCAATTCCCAGTTGATGTTAGGAATCGTCTCCTTGTAGGTAAAATTATCTATTGAGATACGACCATAATAATCTAAGTTTCTCGTGTTCAAATTTTGAATGAGATATTCACTAAAACTTGGAGAGTATTTTTGAGAAAGGGCAAAATAATTTTTGTTTGAGATTGTCCCCAAAGTAGTTATGACTGAGTCTAAGCGAAATGCTTGGTAGCATTCATATTTACAGATAGAGTCGCCGATTTCCACAATGGCATCATATTCTCTGATGTTTTGTAACTCGTTGTCTATGATACTGTAATGGTAAATACATTGCAAAATACTGTTGTCAAGTTTAATGCTTTTTGCTAATTTAGCAGGCTCGTTTGCCCAAGAACCATTGTCGCGTAAGCCTTGGGCCTTTGAGCTATAGATATATAAACCTAAGAAAAGTGTTAAAAAGATTCTCCACATAGTACAAAAAGGTAGTGGCAAGAGACCTGAGTCTCTTGCCTATGAAAAATGAAATAATATTATTTATAGCGTGATTCAGAGGTCCAACCATTCTCTTCACCGCAAAATATGTCGTTCAATTCTGTTAAATAATCGATATAGTCTGCGGTTTTTTCGAAGTGCTCTGGAGGAACTGTCATTACATCCTTTCCACATGATGTATGTAATACTGTGCCCACATGCTGCTGCGCATTTGCAGCCATTGTCATCAATCCGAAGATTGACATAATGATGAACTTTTTCATGCTTTCTGTTTTTGTTATTGGTTTTATGGATTAAGAGTGAACTTCTATTGTACCTTGATATGTACTTTCTCCTTTGGAGATGGTAATACCAAGCGTTCCGTCCAACTCTTGAGGAATCTTGAAGACTG
>SAMEA104315437__coassemble_454_pt1 | contig 20337 bp, 11 predicted proteins | sample SAMEA104315437__metabat2_high_PE_043 | metagenome-assembled genome bin SAMEA104315437 (sample SAMEA104315437) | gut metagenome | biome: Monkey gut; feature: monkey-associated habitat; material: faeces | place: China | collected 2013 | reverse complement strand
CAAAACGCTTAAACATGCGAGTTAAAATTGGAACATAGAACTGGACACCCTAGCATATTGCCAAATTCGTATCTGGCATCTGGCAAATCCATGCTTTCCGTGAGGGGAATACTCGCACCACTGCCATTTTTATTATCCAGTATCTTCAGTCCATGGGATATGAAATCAATCACGAGGTATTTGCCAAACATTCGTGTTTTTTTCGCAATGCTTTGGTTCGTGCCAACTATCGCAATATTTTAAAAGATATAGATTACTCTCCTATTTACCTTGTTCGTTTCTTCAGAAATCTCTTGTTAAATGAAGAGTGGGTTCTGAAAAATAGATACTTGCATATCCATCCTATAGAAGAATGGAAAGTACAACCAAGACTTGACTCCCCACAACTATCCTAAAAAGTGGACAGAAAGCTAAATACGTAAAACAGCCAGCTGCATTGGGCAAACGGTGCACTAACTACGCCTAAACCGATGGCAGTTTGGGAAGAACAGTATCCGAGCAGAGCTGGGATAACTGGCTGTTTGACTCATACAGCAGGCTGGCGATACTAGGACAGCACACTGGCGGCAGTGCCGCTAGCAAGCTGTCTGGCTTCGACAGAACACAGACAGCCCATAGATATAATATTTCGCTATAAAGGTGAAGAGTCAGAACCACTCTTCACCTCCCAGAATGCCGATAAACACAGGGGATTCCAAGGGAAAGGTGAAGAGTGAAGAGAAGTTAGATGCTCTGCAAGAACTCCCTTACATGCACACACTCTATCCCTTCATAATTGCCTTCAGCAGCTAGCGCATCCATACATACCACCTTCTTAGGATAATCATCCTTGATGCGTCGAAGATTGCCAAATTCCCTATCCATAGTCTCTTGGGTAGTCAGCAGATAGGTAACTTGTACATAAAGTCTGTCTCCTCCACGCTCTGCCACGAAATCCACTTCGCCATTCTGGAGTTGACCTACCGTTACTTGATATCCTTGGTTGCACAAATGCAAGTAAACCACATTCTCTAGCAATTTCTCGATGTCCATTCGCAGATTAGAACCCACCAGCACATTGCGAAGACCAATGTCCTCGAAATAATACTTCTCATTGGTCTCAAACACTCGCTTGCCACGAACATCAAAACGTCTTACTTGGTCTATGATATATGCATTGCAAAGATAGGAAAGATAATTGGATGTCAATGTTGGAGAGATGGTGATATTCTGCGACAGCATAAACTTTTTGATGCTGTTGGCAGAAATGTTCTTGCCAATATTGTCACCCACAAAACGCACCAAATCGGTCAAGAATCTCACGTTGCGAATATTCTCCCGGCTAATGACATCTTTCATGATGACCGTATTATAGATATCCCCCAAATAGTCTGTCAGCATTTGGCGATTGTCTAGTCCGATATGAGCCAACTGAGGCAAGCCACCCCAGGTAAGATACTTCAAGAAGGTATCATCCGTATCGGGCAATCCATGGAACAGCTGGAACTCTGAATAACTAAGGCTCTGAATATGAATTTCCACATATCTACCAGAGAGATAAGTGGCTAGCTCGCCTGATAGCATCTTGGCATTGCTACCTGTCACGACAATATCGCAGGAATCCTTGGCTTGAAAATTGCGCAAAGCATTCTCAAACCCATCTATATCTTGTACCTCATCCACAAAAAGATAGTTATGCTTCTGCTCTTGCAAGTGAGCCGCCACATAGTCGTTCAAGTCTTCATCTGTCTTGAGACTATTAAATTCCGCATACTCCTTATTGATATATATCACATTGGCAGAATCATCCTTAGCTGTGATTTGCTTGGCTACACTCTGCAAGACACAACTCTTGCCCACACGCCTTTGACCTGTCAAGACAAGAATCAAACCTTTACCCAAGTAGCTTAATACTCGGTCGACGTATTGTTTTCTATTGATAATTTCCATAAATGTTTCTTTTTTATGGCGCGAAGATAGCACAAATCTTTCACTTATACAAGAAAAACTCTCTGTTTTTACAATCTTTTTCATGTATAAGTGAAAAACTTTGCTTTTTTATTGAATATTTCCAGTATAAGTGAAAGAAATAGCTCCAAAAAGGAGACTTTGATGGGATTTTCCGCTTTTTTCTGTTCTAATTGACGTTATCTCACAGAAAAATCGTAACTTTGCAACTCATATAATAACAACATAAAGAATCGTATAACAACAACATAAAGAATAAAATGAAGAAAAAAGCTACTATCCTCATTGCCTCTCTCATGGCTCTCTGCGCCAACAATGCGTATGCCGACGAGGGAATGTGGACCATTTACAACCTGCCTAACGCTGTGTATGAGATGATGCAGCGCGAAGGTTTCAGTATGACTTACGACCAACTCTACAATGGCGAAAACGCATTGAAGAACGCCGTGGTCAACTTCTCGGGCTATTGCTCTGGCGTAGTGGTATCGCCAGACGGATTGGTTTTTACTAATCACCACTGCGGCTTCGAATCCATCCGTAGCCACTCCACCGTGGAGCACGACTACATGCTCAATGGATTTTATGCGAAATCATACGAGGAGGAATTGCCTAACGAGAATATGTTCGTCAGTTTCATGGTGGATCAGAAGGACGTTACCGACAAGGTGATGAGCCTGGGCTATGAGAAATTAGCTGGCGATAAGCGCAGCGAACTCATCGACTCCCTGGAGAATGCCATGACCAAGGAGGCAAAGCAGAATGATTCTACCCTCCATATCACCGTGCAGCCATTCTATGAGGGCAACAAGTGGTATGCCACTACTTATCGCGACTTCACCGACCTGCGCTTGGTTTTCACTGTGCCAAAGTCGATGGGTAAGTTTGGTGGCGATACCGACAACTGGATGTGGCCTCGCCAAACTTGCGATTACTCCGTATTCCGCATCTATGCCGACCCTAAGACCAATGGTCCTGCAGCCTACAGCAAGGACAATGTGCCTTATCACCCTAAGCGTTGGGCACAGGTTTCCCTCCAGGGCTACAAGGATGGCGACTATGCCATGACCATGGGTTACCCTGGCAGCACCGAGCGTTACCTCTCCAGCTATGGCATCCAGATGATGAGAGATGCAGAGAATGCCCCTCGTGCCCAAGTGCGTGGCGTGAAGCAGGAGGTGATGCAGAAGCACATGCGTGCCGACGAGGCTGTGCGCATCAAGTACGACAGCAAATATGCCAGCTCATCCAACTACTGGAAGAACTCCATCGGTATGAACAAGTGCATCGACTCCATCGGCATCGTCAACTTGAAGCGTGAGTACGAGACTCGTCTCCGTGCTTGGCAAGACACCGCCAAGGCTGCCAATGACCTCGCCCACAAGGTGGATTTCGACAAGCTCCAGAAGCTCTACAAGGAGAATACCGACATCATGTATGCCTGGACCAACTTCTCTGAGTCGTTCACTCGCCGCAGCAACGTAGAGTTCTCCACTCGTGCCTTCAAACTACAGAATGGCATGGAGGTAAAGGGACCTGAGAAGAACTTGAAGAAGCAATACCACGAGTTTGACGACAACAGCGATGAATGGGACATGGCACTCGACAAGGAGGTGCTTGCTACCTTGCTCAAGAACTACAAGGAGCACGTATCAGCCAAGTGGTTGCCTAAGTTCTACAAGACCATCGACAGCCTGTTTGGTGGCGACTACGCTAAATATGTGGATTACCTCTGGAACAAGTCACTCCTCATGAAGAAGGGCGCCAAGTTCTACTTCAACAAGAAGGGCTACGCGAAAGACCCAGGCGTAGCTTTCGGAATGGACTTGAACGATATCTATGCCGACTTCGTGGAGGCATTGGGTGTCAATAGTGACTCTATCGCCGAGCAAGAGAAGTATCTCTGTGCAGCCAAGCTCCGCATGGAGGAGGATATGCCTCACTATAGCGATGCCAACTTCACCATGCGATTGAGCTACGGTCAGGTAGGCGGTTTCGACCTCGGTGGCAAGCCATCAGGCTATTACACCACAGCCGAAAGTATCGTGGAGAAGATGAAGCATGGCGACAAGGTGCTCGATTACTATGCCGAGCCTATCATGCATGAGCTCCTTTCAGAGAGCGACTTTGGCAAGTACCAGGACAAGACCACTGGCAAGATGCAGCTCTGCTTCTTGACCAACAACGACATCACCGGCGGCAACTCTGGTAGCCCTATGTTTAACGGCAAGGGCGAGTTGATAGGTCTTGCCTTCGATGGCAACTGGGATAGCCTCAGCTCCGACATCAACTTCGACAAGCGATTGGCTCGTTGCATCGGCGTGGATATCCGCTATGTACTCTACTTGATGGATAAGTGGGGACACGCAGACCGCCTCTTGAAGGAGATCAATGCGAAGTAAAAAAACAAGATAATTGCAACAATATTTTTAGAAAAAGAGCGGCATTAAGGTCAAATCGACCCAATGCCGCTCTTTTATTTTCTAACTATCACCTTATTTCTTAATCTTCGTCCCAAAGGCTCGTATTGTTATACAGTTTGGCCGGATTTGGGTCTTCTGTTTCACCTGAAGGAGGATCGAGTGTATTAGAGCCAGCCATCAAAGGTTCATCCACCATCATGAATATACTACACATTGGAGCGACATAGGCTCTATTCTCCTTTGTACTCATTTCTTTTGTTTTCATCATTTATATCAACTTTTATTCTTTATTATCTTACGATTTTCTTGCCAGCAACCACATAGATTCCTTGTGTCAATCTTTCAGTGGATGTTCCCACCAACTGACCATTCAGGTTATAAACCCTATTGTCTGATGCTGAAGAAACGTTAGCATCAACTATTCTAATCGCTGTAGTCTCACCATCAAGAGAGAACTTAAAGGACTTGGCTGCTGTTGCGCTTGCATCTACCCTCTCGAAGTATGCACGGCAGGCCTGCATCGGAGTTGTTGCATTCGGAGCCATATACTTCAACTGATTATTGCGCATCAAAACGATTTGGCTATGCCCCTTTGTCAAAGGAGTTGGTTCCAAAGTACCTATCAACTTATAGCTATCATTGCCAGAAGCTTGCTCTGCCGTTGTCTTCGTAGATACCTTTACACCCTCGAAAGTTACATCAGCCATAGGAATGTCCTTAGACGGCATGATGAGATAAGGAGTTGCCGCTTTCATTCCATTCTTCTCATTGATATAAGCAAGATTGAATGATATGACCTCACCACCTTCCGATTTCGTGATGCCCGTGAACTCAGCCACTTTCACATCCTCACCAAATACGTTTTTATATGCATTCGAAGAGAGTTTGAAAGGCAAGCAAATCATATTCCACTCATTGCCCCAAAGAGTGCCGCGATTAGCAATCTTCACATTCTTGGTCTGGTTGTCGTACTGGCACCAAGCTGTATGAATATAACTATTGGTTACATCATAGGTAAACGCAGAAGCCTCATCAGCCGTCTGAATCTTTATAGCAGGAACTTCACCATCAAATACTCGGATGAAGGCACGAGCACCATCCTCGCAGTTAGTAGTTGCCTTTGCAAGAGATGCATCTGTAGCATAGACACCATTACTGAAGAGATAATCGGTAGAAGCCACTACATTATCTCCCCGGAAGAGCGTACCATAGAAAGTATGCTTGCCGTCAAAGCTTACGCCTTTACCATTATAATTCGTTTCTTTATTTGCCGTCTGAGTAATGATGACATCCGTAAAGGTAGGATTGGCAACATCAGAACCTGTGAACTTCACGAGATAAGGCATTCCGGCATAAAGCATCGTTTCAGAGACTGGAGCAAAGAGCATCGTCTTGGCATCTGCATCCATACCAACATGATTGACCACCTCTACATCATTGCCAAAGGCTGTCTTCATCTGATCCATAGATACATCGAAAGGAAGACAGAACGAGTTCCACTCGTTTGCCTTATAGGTGCGGTTATTCACCTGAACATCGGTCAAACGGTTCATATTGCCACTTCCAAATTGATAGCCTGCAAAACCTGTATCCCACCACTGATTGTCTGGCTCGTAAGTTACTTTCTCTATCTTAGTATTAGCCGCCTCACAAAGTTCATTCACCAAGGTCTGTACAGTCTCGAAACGAGTCTTGAGATAAGCTTTCAAAGGAGTGATGGTCTCGGCATAAGTCTCGTAATTATTGGTTTCCAGTCCTATCTGGCTATTACGTGGAAATTTTGTGTTGCTCAATTCCTCTGTCTGAGCCACAATCGCAGCCAAGTCATTAATCTTAGTACACATTTTTTCATATAAGCCATCACTAAGAAGTTGGTCAAGCTTTGCCTTGAGCTTCTTGGTGAAGATTGGATCCTTGAGGAGACTCTCATTCAAGAAACCTACCAGACTGGAACCATTTCCATTATTAGATACCAATTTCGTAGACTGCTCGCCTCCATAGTTGCCGTATGCCAAGTCCTTATCCCATACTGGTCCATAATGCAACTTAGCCTCATCAGCCTCCTTGTAAGCCTTGACAGTCATCCAACCATCATAGTCACCAGTCAGTTCTGTCGCAATCCAAAACTTCATAAGAGATTCCTCATCGTTAACAGAACGCCAACCAGAGTTAGCTCCGTATGCATCGGTAGCTTTCCACTGAGGAGACCAAGTCTTAGTGAACCACTCTTGGAAAGGTGCAATGAACGCAGCGACCTCTTCCTCATTGTTTTCATCAGCAGGTTCTGGGTTCTTGATGTTCATCTGCAATCCATCTTTATCGAAACAAAGCGGTTTATCCAGCATATCGCCTCGCCCTTGGAACTCTACCATCCAACCCGTATCAGTATCCACATCCACACGGTTAGCATCAGCTTCCACATGATCACAAACCTGATAAGTTCCACGGTAATTACCGTTGATGACCAAATCGACGAACTTGTAGCCTGGACAGAAATCCAAGCCCACCTCTTTCTCCAAATGATAAGAAAGGGCATTGCGAATCATCGAATGGTCGAAGACATTGGCAAGGAGCGCCCAGTTTCTCTTCTCATAGCCCAAACCGAGCAAGTCGTGCTTATGCTTCTTAGGGAATTTCAAGCGATAAGCCTTCTTTCCATTGGCAGGATTGGCAGTGGAGTTACCACGCACTTTAATTTCCACTTGGTCAGTAAACTCTGAGAGGTGTTTAGAATCCTTATCGGTTCCATCATCTTTCAAGGTAACAGTAGCAGTCTTATAAGGAGCCTCGCCTGTTTGTCTATTTTTATACAAAGCCTTGTCAAGGTCAGTGTCGGCACTACCGACTCCTTCTATGTCGATATAGAGAGTTGGAACATCGGTAAGCTGAAGTTTGTTCTTAATTTTGTAAGACAGGGATGTTGGGTCATCGGTTGCACCAGAATCACCACCAGTTTCGCCTGAGCCACCAGAAGTCTGTCCTTCAAACACGAGGTTTGGCTTATCTGAAGTAGAAGTATAACCATTCATAAATAAATAAGCATTAACACCTATTCTCCCCTTATCAGACCAAGCGACTTCATTTGCCCTATAATCTGATAAAGTACCATCGAAATTTAGCCAAAAGAAATTGATACTTGTCTCATTACTTGAATCTCTGAGCAACCAATCTCCTTTTGTAAAATAAAAGCCACGGAATGTAATTTTGCTATTAATTTCTATGGTATACCAAGAGTCTACGATAGAGTTTGCAAAAGTTACACCAGAAAACACTGGGTTCTCTTTTGTATCTTTAACTTTGATAAAATAAGGAATACCAGCCTTTACTTCTGTCACCTTTTCAAAGTTAATGTCATTACCTTCCATTGATTTGAACGCTTGTATATTGTACATTCCTTCTCCAAAAGTTGCATCAAGCACTTTCTTAGAAGCATCAAAAGGTAAACACAAGCCATTCCACTCCCCTACCGTGAAAGTCCTCCCTTTTAAGGTTACATTGTTTGTTCCTGGGAATTCTGTAGAATAATTCTTTCCCCAAGTCAAACTTGCCACGTCAAACTCCACATCATCGGCATACGCTCCTATTCCTCCCAAGAGCAATAGTAGCAAGAGATACATTCTTAATGATTTCATTTGCTTTTACTTATATATAATTGATTAGGTTTATTGTCGTTCATCTAACAAGATATAGGCTTATCATGTCATTTTACGTGGTTATGATGCAAAGCTAAGCATCGTTTTACTGTTGCAAATATAATACATTTCCTTGATATATAAGGCATAGGATTGAAGTAATTTAGTAGAGGTTAACAAAAAAATTAAACGGTGGTTAACAAAAAAGCACACACTGAAACATTTTATACGTATGACGTTTCAGTATGCGCTCAAAAACTTAAAGCATCTTAGCTCTAATATTGCGAGATATTGTTCAGTTCTTTCAGACTTATCTTTCGAGGCTCTTCCTTGAGTGTCTTCCTCAAATCAGCAATGGTTATCTCTGTCTGAGGAGCAAACTCTGGCGAGCACATATAGCTCAATACGCTCTCATAGAAAGCCCTACCCTCTGGATACTCGGCGGCTTTCTCCAAGTCGCTCATGCAGACGAGAAGTTTTCCTGCACCAACTTTCCACTCCATCACAAGGCCGAGTTTATGGTTGCGCTCGATGTTGTCAATGACCTGAACGATAGGTTTGTAATCCTTCGCAAAGTTGTCAAGCACTAAAGGATGAGACTCCTTGACAACTGGGAACCACTGCCAATTAGTGTGCATCTCTGTCGGGAAATCCTGAGAGAAAATAGGGTGCTTCGGATTAGTCAAGATACCCAGAGTACCTGGAGATACAGATTTCTTATTGTTCTCACAGATGGTTTTGAACATACGATAATTCCAATAATCGGTTTGGAAGAGACCGCCAACGGTATATGGGGTGGCATTGTCAGATGATACCCTTTCCAGCTTCTCTTGCGGAAGTTCTTTATTTTGCGGAAGCGTATCGGCAGAAGCCACGAAGCTCTTCGAGGTCGTAGGCATCCAGAGTATCTTGGCGCCCTTTTCGAGTTTCTTCACCACATCATTGGTCAAGTCGCCCGTAATAACCACACCTTTTTTAAATATAGAGAGGTCCTTTTCCGTGGTATAAATCCATAGGTCATAGGTATTGCTATGCCTTCTCGCATCATATTTTCCATAGTCTATTGCCAACGTTAGAACAACCTTTCTTGAAGGAGTTTTGACGTCAAGGCACGCTCCATCGCCATCATTAAATCCATTGGCCATCACCTTCATCTTATGATGAATTTCTCCGATGTCTATCAAGCCCTCCTCATCTGTCGTGATAGGTATCTCACCCTGTGCTAAAGGCAAAGGTTGATTAAAACAATCTATACTTGCTCCTGATTTTGGCAAAGCTGCATCATCAGAGTTCTCATCTGGAGCATAGTCCAACGTCCAAATCAGTTTCTTGCCTTTGAGAGATTCACCGCCATAATTGGCGATTTGCACCTTGGCATCCATCATTTCGTTCTCGTCATAGCAGAAACGATCAGTCACCAACAGAGGCACAACAGGCGAGCACCACTGATGCCATTCGTTCGCCGTGGTTATCCCTTTGCTCTCCATAAAAGCATCGAGGATGCCCACGAAGGCACTGCCCTGACCAGGATAATCCTGAATGTCGAGGAGTTGGAAGCCCGCCATATTCTTGGTTCTGAGATCCATCTCAATGTCAGTCTTATAGAGTTTCACGCTCCATAAGCCCGATGCCTTGTGGAAATCATCTGCCTGCGAGAGCATTCCTGCTGCGGCAAGGCGACGACGGAATATCTCGAAGTTATAAGGATAGAGCACACCCGTGTATTTCTTGATTTCACGATAGTCGGGATAGGTTTGGAATTGTCCTGTCTCGTGAGAGATAATCGGGATGCCAGCAGCACGCTTACAAGAAGTTTGAGCAGTTTCTTTCTTCTGCCAAGGCTGAGGAGAAGCCCACTTATCGCAAGCCTCATCAAAATTCATGCTCGTATTAGGATGGAAATGATTGATGATTCCTCCATCGTAAGCATCAGCAAAGGAGAAGGAGCCACGGGTATGGGTATTGTATTTGCCCCAACCCTCGCCACCAATGCGGCAAGTGGTGAAGTAATCCATTCCCTCTTTTACTCCCAGATAACCGAGATAATAGTTGCTGCCGAAGGTATAATATTTGTCGGGAGCTATCTTGCGGAAATCATCCACAAACTCTTTCATCTTGTCTATGCTTCCCCATAGCTCATTGCCCAAAGCCATCATGCGGAAGGATGGATGATGGCCATACTCTCGCAAAATGTTCTCGCCTTCTTGATGCAGAAACGCCATCAAGGTCTTATCCTTATCATCAAAGGAGCCCCAGAAAGGCAACTCCGGTTGCAAGTAAATACCTAAGCTATCAGCTGCCACGAATGCCGCTTCTGGTGGACACCAAGAGTGGAAACGGACGTGGTTGATGCCATACGCCGTACAAATGCCGAGATACTTCATCCAGCCTTCAACAGTCATATCCACATGTCCCGTAAGAGGCCAAACCGCCGCATCATGCTTGCCACGGAGGAATACAGGATGTCCATCGGCATAAAAATGCGCACCCTCAATATGGAAATCCTTGAAGCAAGGGAGAACATTTCCTGAATATTGAAGAGGTTCACTTTGCCTCATTCCAATAAGCAGAAACTTATTATTATCAAACATATAAGCATCTTGCCCTTCAACATCCACTCCTTTTTCTGCTTTTTTCGATAATCTTTCCCAAGAAATCAATTTCTGACCAGCTTTCAATTCTACCTGTTTCAAGGAGATTTCTCCGATAATTCCATTCCAATTGGTCTGCGTATCCTCGGTATAGGCGTGACTGGAGCCATACACCTGCTCTGGTACACCACGGGAATTATCTACCACGATGTCCAGCTGATGCTTGCCCGATTTCAACTTAGGCAAGATGTATCGCTGAGGAGTGGAGATATAATTACAAGAATCCACGAGCTTTCCATCCAGATACACCCAGGTAGGTTTGGTTCGCTCCAAGAAAAGCTCCACAGCCCCTTTCTTCCACTGACGTGGAATCTCGATGGTGCGAGAATAAGTCGCCTTTCCCTTATAGGCATAGAGACGAGTGAGATGCGTGGTCTCTGTGGTATCACTCGGTGCTAATCCCAAGTGATTGGTATCAATAGTACCAGGGAGCATGGCACGTTTCACCTCCTTGGCATCGCCAAGCGTCACCTTCCATTCTCCCGCCAGGGACAGCGACTGCATCCCTCCTTTCGATTGCGCCACCCCATTCGTTTGTGCTTGCAAGCCCAGGCTTATCAAACCCAAGCAAGCTATTAAGATTTTAGTTCTCATTCGGTTATGTTGTTAGTTATGTTGTTGCACTTCTTGTTTCATCCAAATATTTCTTTCAGTTCCTTATTGCTCAACTTACCAATCCAGTTCTCACCCGTAGAAACCGTCATCTCTGCAAGCGCACGCTTGTTATTGATCATGTCATTGATGCGCTCCTCAAAGGTGTTTTTGGTGATAAAGCGATGTACCATCACATTCTGCTTTTGTCCGATGCGATAAGCACGGTCGGTAGCCTGAGCTTCCACAGCAGGGTTCCACCAAAGATCATAATGCACCACATGGGTTGCCGCAGTTAAGTTGAGACCAGTACCTGCCGCTTTCAACGACAAGATAAAGACACGGTCGGAACGTTTGTTTTGCTGGAATCTATCCACCATTTCCTTACGCTGCTTGATACTGCATCCACCATGCAAGAACATCGGCTGCACACCAGCTCTCTCCTCAATAAACTTCTGCAACATATCTCCCATCTCCTTAAACTGGGTAAAGATAAGTACCTTTTCTCCATTCTCCACTATAGAATCCACTAAGTCCAACAGCATCTCCGTCTTACCAGAAAGCGATGGAACAAACTTGCCATCTTTCAAGTATTGCGTAGGATGATTGCACACCTGCTTCAAGGCAAGCATCATCTGCAGGATGATGCCCTGACGCTCGAAGAGCTGTTTGCTATCCGTCTCGTCAAATCCCTCGATAACTTTCATACTCTCATCAAGCACCTTCTTATAGAGGGCAGCTTGCTGAGGAGTCAGCATAGCAAACTCATCCTGCTCTATCTTATCTGGCAAATCGCTGATAATCGTCTTATCTGTCTTCAGACGGCGCATCATCATAGGTGATGTAATCCTACGGAATCTATCGGCACATGCCACATCTCCAAAGTCTTGTATTGGATTGGCGTACTCTTCCTTGAAAGACTTGATGGTACCCAGATAACCCTTGTTGGCAAAATCCATGATACTCCAGTACTCAGAGAGGCGATTTTCCACTGGCGTACCACTCATGGCAATATGCACATCCGCCTTGACAGAACGCACAGCCTTGCTCTGCGCCGTATCATTGTTCTTGATGTTCTGAGCCTCATCTATCACAACTACCTGCCATTTTTGCTTTTTCAGTTGGTCTGCATCAGAACGCACCAATCCATACGAAGTCAAGAGGATGTCGTGAGAGAATTCCTTCAAATCACGTTTCGCTCCATGATAGAGGAATACAGACAAGGATGGAGCAAAGCGTTGAAACTCCGCCTGCCAGTTGGCAAGAAGACCAGTAGGTGCTACCACCAAGGCATGTTTCTTCCCTAAGAGTTTTTCGTCCTTGATTTTTTGCAAGAATGTAATCACCTGCAAGGTCTTACCCAATCCCATGTCATCGGCAAGGATGCTGCCAAATCCCAATCGCATATTGTGATACATCCAAGCATAGCCTCTCTCTTGATATGGCCGCAACTGGGCATGGATTTCATCTGGCACAGGAATATCCTTCAAGGTAGTCCACTCCGCTATGAGTTTTTTCACTTCAGGTGTCAATTCCACCTTTGCTCCCTTATATTCTCCAGCCAAAGCCACTTGCAACATCCTCGCAGGTGTCATCTCACGTTGGGAAGCCAAGGTCTTTTCCAGTTTTTTCAAGTCTTCCGCACTCACATAGATATAATTCATCTTGAAGCGAATCAAGCCCTCTGCATGACCTACCAAGCGTTCGAACTCAGCAACATCCACCAGTTCATCGCCCACGGCTATTCGCCAGTCAAACTGCAAGAGCTGATCCATGCGCAAGAAAGACTTGCCATCATTTTGCTTGGCAGAAAGTTTCACGCTTGGACGAGGGCGCAAGATGGTTTGCAACGACTTCGGCAACATCAACTTGATACCGAGCAACTTCATTGCAGGCATCATCTCAAACAAAAATTCTGTAAACTCTGCATTGCTCAAACTCAATGGAAGTTTAGCCTCATTGCCCAAGTAAACATCCAATCCCTTGACGAGAGAAGACAACAAAGAGAAATCCTTGAGAATATTGAATCGCTCAATGGCATACTCTTGTTTTCCGAAAATATCCCTTAGGTTCACCATCTCTGGATTATCTTCCTGCGTATCTTCCACAGCCATCTCCAGAAGAAACTCTCGCGCATCTTCCTCCTCATCCCTTACCATCACCACTGGTCGCCAGCGCATGCCTGGCACAGATAAATGGTCGAGCCAGCTCTTGACACTCATAGGAACAGACTGCTCACCAATCTCCGTAAACGTGTGAGATTCATGAGAGAAGAACATACGATATGCTTTGTTGACCCAAGTAAGAGACTTTGAAACGCCACATATCAATTGCGTCAGGAAGCAGGATGTCATCAGCCAAGCTGGGCAAAGCGTAGCTTTCATCGCTTTCTTGCCTACATCAACACGAATACTACTGGATGGGAACAAGTCATCCATTTGTTTCAACAACATCTCCGTCTGAGAATCAGAAGAAACTGGAGACCACAAGATGCCGTAAGAATGAGTGATATTCTCAAATATCTGTGGTTTTACATTGCCACGCATCAACAGATGGAGAGCCAAAAGATAACACATCTTCAAGGCATACACAGAATCAGAGCAATCACGCAAATTCTCATTGGCAATGCCATCCAAAAGATGCAACAGCCCAGGCATAGCCGTCTTAGTCTTGCCTGATGGACGAGAGGCAGAAAACTCCCATCCATCTTGCAGGGTTATGATGAGGTCTTGAGATGGAGACAATGAAGATTTTTTTTGTAGGTTTTCATTTTTGAAAACATCAGCGATAGTTATCTTCTTTGCCAACAATCGCTCAGCCTGTCGCTTAACCTTGCCCAAATTCTCCACATAAAGCTTCAAGAAATTACCATCCTTATAGAAAGGAGGTTCGTCTGGCAGAATACGTAGCAACGCACCTCCCAGCTCTGCTATCTTACTAAAATCCAACATCTCTGGCACAGCAGGGATTTCCTTATCAGCGATAATGGAAGGCATACAGAGCGATAAGGCATCTTGCCACTTAGGTATCGTTATATTTCTTTCCTCATCAATACCCACACCTCGCTTTTTCAATTCTTCTAAGATATCCACGCCATGGAGTTGGAACACCAAAAATGGATTATTATCAATCTCTAAGCCTACCATATAGACAACTGCCGCAATATGCTTGCATGGCACAGCCCAATCTGGGCAATCGCAATCCATATCTAAGTCACGCCATGAAGCAGGAAACACTTTCAGCCGTGCTTCCTTAGCGATGTCAAGTACTGCTGGAGAAAGATTCATATTAAGCAACTGGGGTACAATGGCAGGCTTTGCCAAGATGCCATCCATCAATCGATCTATCTCTGACTGGCTAAACTTGTTGATTACCATGGTTACGGTATAAGGTCTCACTCTGCTACCCTGCACCTTAGCCTTAATCTTGTTGCCATCAAAGACGACACTCTTCACCGACCCATTGCGAGCATAGCGAGCACCACGAGGAATGCGATTGGAATAGTCTATATGTGAAAGAGCTTGCAGCCAAGCATTGCCCCACCAAGTCTTACAGAAACTTCTTGCCATAAATATCTACAGTTTAATATTTGTATATGATTCCATTTTGCTTATCTTCTGCAAATATAAGCAAAATATTTGAAACAAAATCATTTCAAACCATTTTATTTCAAATTAATTGATTTGAAATATTTCTATTTCATTTTAAAAGATATAAATGAGATGAAAGAAAACTAAGAAAAAATCCCTAATCCCAAAAATTAGGGTGATTTTTGGGATTATAATCCTAAAATTCATACCTATTTTTGGGATTAGGGCATATTTTAGTTCATATTGCGATAATCGGAAGGGGAGCAACCCACTACCCTCTTGAAGGTGGCGGAGAAGCTTTGCAAGGAATGATAACCCAACTTTCGGGCGATGCAAATCAGGGAATCACAGGAGGAAAGGAGCAGATGCTTAGCCACCTCAAAATGGCGAGCGCAAACATACTTATCAATACTCTTGCCTGTTTCTCGGTGCAAGAAATCCACAAAACAAGCATCACTCATGCCCAATGGCTCAGCAAAGCGATGAGCTGGCACATGGCAACACGTAAGACAATTATCGCCCGAAACCAGATAATCATCCACCGCTCGCTCTATCTTCTGCATCAAAGTATGGTTGACGCAAGAGCGAGTGAGATGCTGGCGCACATAATAGCGACTGCAATAATCGAACAACATCTTTATCTTCTCGGCAAGCAAGATATTGGAGAAATCATCCAAGTCCCAATCCAATTCTGCCTGAATATCATCCAAGTAATGGCAAATAATCGTTTTCTCTCGCAGAGAGAGATGCAACGCCTCCTTGATATGATATTGGAAGAAAGTATAACGCTTCTGCCAAGAATATATTTTCTGATAACCGTCACCACTTGATGGCTCGTGGATATGAGAAAGGCAAATGTCATAACCAGAAAGGCTCCCCACTTTCTCGAAAGCCTTCTCCAAGCAATACTCCAACCACTCCCCACAGAAGCAAAGCACTCTTGTTTCTGCTCCGCAAGCAGCATTCTTCATCCTCTCTACATACTCCTGGCACTCGCCCGGACGAAAGAAGAGCATCGTGGCATCACGGAAATCACAGCAGGTGCTTCCCGTACACACACGGCTCTCCCTACCTTGCAGTATCACCACAAAGCATTGGGTCAAGTCGGACGTGTTCATCTCGCCAAGACTGACAAGACGAACTAAAGGATGAGGACTATACATTCAATGTTTAATTTATAATGAATAATGTATAATTAGGCATGTGCCCTTACATTTTTTTTACCTTTTTACTTTTTTACCTTTTTACCTTTATTTTACCTTTTCCTATACGCACTCGGAGTGAGGCCGGTGTTCTTCTTGAACACACGGTTGAAGTGCTGGGAATATTGGAAACCAAGGTCATAAGAGATTTCCGAGATGGTCTTCTCCGAACCCAAGAGCATCGACTTGGCAAGGTCTATAATCTTGTCCTGAATGTATTCCTGCGCACTCATGCCTGTCTCCTTCTTGATGAGATCGCCAAAGTAATTAGGCGAGAGACAAACCTTGTCGGCAAAGTACTTCACGCTTGGCAATCCCTCCTGATGTGGCTTGTTGCCCGTGAAATAATCATCCAGCAATGCCTCAAAACGACTCACGACATCCTTGTTGGTTACCTCACGGGTCACAAACTGGCGGGCATAGAAGCGCATACAATAGTTCAAGAGCAACTCGATGTTCATGGCGATGAGCTTGCGACTGAACTTATCTATCGGACGTTGCAACTCTATCTTGATTTTCTCCAAACAATCCTTGAATATCTGCTTCTCCTCCTCAGAGAGGTGCAAAGCCTCATTGGAGCTATAAGAGAAGAAGGAATAGTTGCGCATCTCACGAGCCAACGGCGTGCCCTTGATGAGGTCGGGATGGAAGAGCAAGCCCAAAGCTTGTGGCATCAGCTCAAGTTTCATCGTAACATGGGTAACCTGTCCTGGCGCAAAACTCGTCACCGTACCCTCTTGATAGTCGTATTTCTGACGACCGTAGGTAATGTTGCACGCCAAGTTCTCCTTCAAGAAAATTGCATACAACCCATAATTGAGCGAGAAATTAGTAGGATGATGCTTACATTCCCTGGTATCAATGACTGCCACCAAAGGATGCTGCATCTCCAATCCAAACATCTCGCAATACTTATCCACCGAATTGAGTTTGATAATTTCTTCCATACTTCACTTTGCCATTAATGAGTTAACGATTTCAACATGAATGAATCAGTTGATGATTTCCAACTGCAAAAATAAAAAGAAATTTTGATACCACCATAAATAGAAGAGAAATATCCGTAAAAAGGTTTAGGAATACACGAAAACCGTTTATTCCTAAACCTTATTTATTGTATTTCTTGCAAGAACCTTCCCCTCTGATGTCTTATAGCTTAACATCCGCAGGAAGAACGTCTTTCTCACTTATCTCCCTGATTACTCTGCAAGGATTGCCCACTGCCAAGGAGTTGGCAGGAATATCCTTCGTCACCACGCTGCCACCACCGATCACACAATTATCACCGATGGTTACGCCCGGCAAGACGCAAACCTGCGCACCTATCCACACATTATTGCCGATGGTGATAGGTTTGGCATATTCCAAGCCAGCCGTTCTCTGTTTCACATCGAGCGGATGTCCTGCGGTATAAAATCCACAGTTGGGAGCCACGAACACATTGTCGCCAAACTTCACCTTGGCTCCATCCAATATCACGCAGTTCACATTGCTATAGAAGTTCTCCCCTATCTCAATGTTATAGCCATAGTCGCAATAGAAGGGCTGCTCTATCAGAAACTCCTTGCCCGTCTTGCCCAGCAACTTTCTCAGTATCTCCCCTCTGCGCTTCAAGTCGGAAGGCTTCACCTGATTATACTCATGGCAGATGTCCTTGCACACCTGTCGCTCCTCTATCAATTCCTTATCATAGTTGGCATCATACAGCATGCCCAAGCTACATTTCTCTTTTTCTGTCATATTGTATCAAGTTATAAAATCAGCATTAATATCATTTTCTAGCCAGCTCACTCACAGCATACAATGGGATGTTGGTCATCCAATCTTGCTCTTGATAATCAGCCATAGAAAAGCGCAAGCCTTTCAGCGAAGGATTTGCCAATATAAAATGGCGAAGCGACTTTGCTCGAACATTCTCCTCAGCCTTTACCTCTATCGGAATGATGTGAGCCCCCTTTTGGATAAAGAAATCCAACTCGCCATCGCTATGTTCGCTGCTCCAATAATAGATGAAGACATCAGGCATTGATACCATCTGCTGCAAAACAAATTGCTCGGTAAACATACCCTTGAACTCTGTGAATGCATCATTACCCACAAGCATCAAGTCGGCAGGAGCCTCACTGAGTGCGCCCAGTAAGCCCAAGTCAAGGAAGAATAGCTTAAAGGCTGATAGGTCTTCATAAATCTTGAGCGGAATCCCCGCTTTCTTTACTCGTGGCACCTTTATCAGTATGCCACAATCCAACAGCCATTGTATAGCCACCTCAAACTCAGCAGCCCTTGCACCTTTTTTCACCACACCATAGATAAACTTCTTGTTCTCCTTGGACAGTTGAGATGGTATCGACTGCATCACCATCATGATGCGCTGTACATCATTCTTGGGAGCATGCTTTGACACATCATTAGCATAAGTCTCAAGAATTGTATTTTGCAACTTCCGAACTTCCTTCAAGTCGTGATTTTCGATGAAATCACTCACCACCTCAGGCATTCCACCCACATAATAATACTGTCGAAGCAACTCGATATACTTCTCCTTCAAAACGGATATCATACTCCAATCACGGGATTTCAAGAGATTCACCATACCCTCTCCAGCAACAGCAGATAAGAATTCCTCGAAGTCAAGAGGATGCACTGCCAGCATATCCACCTTGCCTACGGGGAAAGATGTGCCTGGATGAAGGGCGATGCCTAACAAGGAGCCAGCCACCACCACATGATATTCGGGCGCATTCTCACAAAAATACTTCAGCACTCCAAGGCCACGATTTACCTCTTGTATCTCATCAAAGATGATAAGGGTATCACCTGGAGTAGCCTTTACGCCTGTCAAGGCCTGCAAAGTCATGAGAATACGAGGTATATCATAGTCATGGGCGAAAAGACCTTGCAGACGCTCATCCAAGTCAAAATTGACATATAGCGTCTTACTATACTCTCGCCTACCAAATTCTTGCATCAGCCAAGTCTTACCGACCTGTCTTGCACCAGTAAGAATCAGAGGCTTACGCCCTTTCTTTTGTTTCCAAGCCAACAGCTCTTGATATACTTTCCTTTCCATATTTTACACTATTTCGGACATAAATTAACCCTTATTCCACATTTTTTCGGACATAAATCCGCCGCAAAGTTACACTTTTTCGGACATAAAAGCAAAAAAACTACTTTTTTTTTCGGAGATAAGGATGCTTTTTAGGAAAAAGGCAATAAGATTTGCCCAATAGAGGTGAAGTTATTCAGTTACAAGCGGCATACATCACCATATCCCAGACCATCAACAAGACATTCCGCAAAAGAATTAGAAAACAACTTGTGATAGAATTTACTATTTGGTGATACCATATAACATATTAAGCGGTTCATATTATCATCATTGAGTCCACTTTAAAAAGTCAGAGCACTATCAAATTGAAACTTAATTAGGTGATAAGCAGATAAAAACTATACGTTATTTGACTGTATATCCACTTTTTAAAGCTCAAATTTGAAAAGCTTTGTGTTCTTTTGCTTACGGACTGTAACTAAAATTTGTTAATTAAAATTTTCGAGCCACTTTTTCAAGTTGGCTCATCATTGCATAACATAATATGCGATTATAAAATTCCACTTTCTGTTTTATTTACTGTCTTCATACTTGCATCAACCAATTAAAAGTATTATCTTTGCAGAAAAAATATCAAATAGTTATAGAAGCAACTATACAAAGGTTACGTACTATGGTAAAAGTTTCCACTTTCCTCCCTCGTTCCTTCGCTCTATGTATGTTCTTCCTCCGTTTTAAGTTTACCTCAACTATACCTCAAGTTTACCCCAACTTTACCCCTTTTTGGAATTTACATCGAGGTTAGATGGGAGTTAATCCGGAGCAAAAGAGAATTTAATACAACAAGAAATTAACAATAAAATTGACAGAATAAAGATATGGCAAGAATAGAAAATAGCACTTTAGGAGAGGTCTCTGGAAAAGTAGGAGACATCATCGTCAGCAGTTGGAAAGGCATTCAATACATCAAGTCACGCCCAACTGATTTTCATGACGCAAAGACACCTGCACAGCTAGCTCATCGATTGAAGCTACAAATGGCTCACCGTTTTGTGAAATCCACAAAGGAATACATCGAGATTGGTTTCAGACAGATTGCAGAACACCAATCACCCTACAACAAGGCTGTATCTTATATCATGAAGAATGCCATTGCGGGAGAATATCCCGAGCTGTATATTGAGCCAAGCAAAGTTACATTAACCCAAGTTTGACACTTTAGGGAAATTTTCATAAATTTTCGACCTGTTTT